>TARA_R100000329_G_scaffold16699_3_pt1 | contig 12034 bp, 16 predicted proteins | sample TARA_R100000329 | Tara Oceans TARA_R100000329 (sample SAMEA2620783) | marine metagenome | biome: marine biome (ENVO:00000447); feature: surface water layer (ENVO:00002042); material: "saline water (ENVO:00002010), including plankton (ENVO:xxxxxxxx)" | depth 5 m | reverse complement strand
AAGCCAAAAAAACAAAAAAAGCCTACAAAACTAAAAACAAATGGCAATAACACTAGTAGAAACGGCGGGTAGTGCTACCGCTAATACTTATCTTACTTTGGCTCAAGCTCAAGCTTTTATAGATGGCCTAGTAGAAAATGACGATATAGTAGCTTGGGGGACAAGCACGACCGATCAAAAAAACCGTGCGCTTTTTAGCGCGGCCCAAAGAATAGATAGAGAACGTTTTTTAGGCGCTCGAACTAACGATGCTCAAGCTTTAGAATGGCCTAGAACCGGAGTTAAAAAACCTTATACTTATACGAGTACTTATAACGCTTTATATCCTAGTAATTTACAACCGGCTTTTTACGCCGATGATGAGATTCCCGATAGAGTAAAACACGCGCAAATTCATTTAGCCGTTTATCTAAATAATAATAAAGACGGACTTGATTTAAGTGGGTTCGAAGATTTTAATGAAGTAAGTATTGGAAATTTAAGCGTGACCCCTAGATTTTATGGAGCCGTAGGCGCAAACCGAATACCGCCTATAATAGAACAGTATCTAACCGGAATCCGCATAAGCGGACCCGCAACTATAGCCGTTAAAAGGAGCTAATTTATGTACCCTTCAGCAAAAATCGTAAAAGACACTAATACTCATAATGGTCGTTTTGGAAAGATCGTCGCCTTAGAGGATACGGTCTTACATAGCTTTACTGCCCAAAACGCCGACGGTGCCTCTACTACTATTACTTTAAATTCTAGTTGTGAGTTAGAAATTATAATTACTCAATTTAAGTTAACTAGCGGTTCCGTTATAGCTTATAGATTATAATGTCTAGACTTTCTAAAGCTTTTAGAAGAGTTTCATCTACTGTTTTAGGAAAATTCGGCGGTGATGTTACGTTTCAAAAAATAACTTCGGGAATTTATGACGTAAGAACCGGCGATGTTGGAGAAACTATAACTAGCGAAACTATTAAAGGTTTAGTACAAAATGTAAATCAAAGAGAAATAAATGATCTTATTAAAGAAAATGATAAAATCGTAACTATAGCCGCAAAAGATTTAAGTTTTGAACCTAAAGTCGCGGATAGAGTTATTATTAAAGGAATTTCTTTTCAAATAATTAGAATTAATATTGATGAAAATGACAATGAAAATATTAAACTTGATGTTTATTTAAGATCATGAAAAGAATAGAAATAAAAAATATAGGCGATTTTTTTAAAAAAGAACATGAAGATTTATTGCGTTTAGCCGTTTTTACTTTAGATAGTAGAATAAAACAAGTATCGCCCGTCGATACGGGTCGTTTTAGAATGAATTGGCAATTAGCAGAAAATAAAAGAAGCGCTCCAATACTAGGAGGACCTTTCAGTCCAAATAAATCAACTATAATACCTCCTCAAAAATTAAACTATCAAAAAGAAAAAGCGGGAAATACTTATAGCTTAATAAATCCTTTACCTTATGCCGAAGCCGTCTGTTTTGGAACTAATACCCCGCCTTCGTGGGGCAATAGTTTTCGTTCTAAAGATAGTAATAGAAAAGCTGGTTGGCCTTTAAAGGAAGTGGCGTTTGTTGCTAGTATTATAAAAAAAGCTAAAAGCAAAAATTAATGACGGCTTTAAATTTAAATACAGTAAGGAGAGATATAGAAGAAAGGTTACGAAATGAATTAAACACGGCTCCGCCTATTAAAGTTGTTTTTGGAAATCAACCTTTTGAACCTGTGGCTGGAACGGGTTTTGTTCAATGTTTGATAGAGTTTACTAATAATAATTATATTACTTTAGGAAAAACTACTAACAGTACTAATAGTCAAGAGGGAGTTATTACAATAAATATTTTTACGAAAATTGGTGTCGGTTTAGGTAACAATTTAACATTGGCTAAAAGAATAAGGGATTTATACAATAGAGTAAGAGTAAATGACATTTTTTTTGAAGCCGGAAGCGGACCTACTATTTTAGAAAACGCCGCACCAGAGGGTTTTGTTCAAAGTGTTATGTCTATTCCTTTTACGTCGTTTGAAACATTATGATTGAAATTACCGAAGAAATGCTTGACGTTATAGAAGAATTAAAAGGTAAAAGAAATCCTAATTTATGGGATTCACGTTGCCAATCCGCTTTATTTAGAAAAAAACAAGCCAAAGTTGAAAAAAACAAAAAAAAAGCATAATATAGTATTAAATTCTTTATTTAACTATGGCCATAGTAAGAGGAGAGGAAGGTTCAGTTGCTTTTGACAACGGTTCCGGCTCTGTAAGTGCGGTTGCGGGAACTACCGCTTGGACTTTAGATATGACTAAAGATGTTTATGAAACAACCGCTCATGGACAAACATCTAGAACTTTCGGAGGCGGTTTAAAATCTGCTACCGGAACTATAGATCTTCAATATACCGCTACCTCAGGCGATGCTACCGCAGAGCTTATAGCTGATATAAATACGAGCGAAGATCCAGCCGACGCTTCATTCAATTTATTTTTAGATACTACTGGTGCTAAAAAATATTCATTTAATGGATTAGTTACCGGACTAGGTGCATCTTCTACCGTAGGCGAATTAACAACGCAAACCGTTAATTTTCAAGTTTCGGGCGACGTTACTTTCGCAGTATAATTTATGTCTGAAAAAAGAACTATCGACCTTATTACCGGTGCTTTCGATTTAAATCAACGAAGAAAATTTACTTTAAAAAAAGCAGATGGATCTCCTCTTTGTGATTTATATTTTAAACCTATAACAAGGTCTGATAGAACTCGCGTACAAGCTTTAGCGAATACAAATGACGCTTTAAAAGTTTCTACGCAAATGCTTTGCCACATGGCTGAAAAAGAAAATGGCGAAAAAGCTTTTGGAGTAGGAGATGCGGTAAGACTACAAAGAGAAGTTCCGGAAACTGTTTTAAACGATTTAGAATTATTTTTATTTAATGTTTCGGAAGATGGAATACCGTTAGATGAAGCAAAAAACGATTAAAAGGGGACACTTGGCTTGAGTTCGAGTTTTTCCTAGCAACAGAACTTAAAATGACCGTAAGTAGGTTAAGAAAAGAATTAACTCAATCTGAGTTTATACATTTTGCTGCTTTTTACGAATTAAAAGGCGAACGTGAACGAGAACAATTAGATAAATATAAGAAATAAGTGTAAACTAAAAAAAAACCTTTTTTATGGCTTTTGCGAGTGTTGTTATAGATGTCGTTGATAAGGCAAGCGGAAAATTACGCGCTCTTAATGCTCAAAGTGCAAAATTAGATAGGTCTTTTAGGGTTTTAGATAAAAGAAATAAAGGGTTAAGTACTCGTTTTAACGGTTTAGCTAAAGCCGTCGCAGCTGTAGGACTTTTAGAGTTTGGCCGACGGTCGATAAATACTGCAGCAAACTTTCAAAAACTTCAATTACGTTTAAGACTACTTACGGAAGCTACGGGAGATTTTAGTAGAGCGCAAGCTATCGCTACGGAAGGTCAAAAATTATTCGGTATAAGTAATGCCGAAGCTTTGGACGGTGTTACTAATATAACGGCTCGACTTTTACCTTTAGGCGTTAGTTTAGAAGATATTAGAACGACCTTTATCGGGTTTAACACGGCGGCTAAATTAGGTGGCGCGTCGGCTATAGAAGCTTCAAATGCTTTTAGGCAATTAGCTCAAGCTTTAGGTTCCGGAAGATTAGCCGGAGATGAATTTCGTAGTGTATCGGAACAAGTTCCTTTAATTTTAAAACCTCTCGCCGAAGAACTTGGGGTTTCTGTAGGTGCTTTAAAAGAACTAGCCGCTCAAGGTAGGTTAACGAGTGACGTAGTAATACGAGCTTTAAAAAGTATAGGTCGAGAAGGTGGGCCGGCTTTAAAAGCTATTTTAGAAAATGACCCGACGCAAGTATTTAAAAACTTACAAAATGAAGTAGAGAATTTACAAATATCTATAGGTTCTGCTTTGTTACCGGCAGTAAAAGCTGGCACGGAAATTTTGCAGATTTTTATAGGTGTAATAAATGCTATACCGCCGGAAATTACCTCTTTTATAACCGTCACGGGAACTTTAATAACATCTATAACTATTTTAAAACCACTTATTAAATCTATTATAGGTACTATAAAAACCTTAAAAGCTTTAATAGTTGGTATAACGAGTACTCTAGGTGGCCCTTTAACTCTCTTATTAGCCGGTTTAGCCGTAGGAGTAGTAGGTTTAACTAGAGCTATAAAGGACGAAATTGAAGAAAGAACCACTTTAAATAAACTAATAAAAGAGGGAACTTCCTCGCAATTATTAGAAAGGATAGAGGTAGAGGAAAATACTTTAGCTCAATTAAGAAACTCAAACGCGCGAGGTAATGCTAAACGCGGAATACAAAGACAAATAGAAGAACAAAAAAAACTTATAGCTTTACTTAAAGAGGAGGCGGGCTTTAAAAAAAGTGATGAAGAGGGGGATTTCGGAATAGATACTTCTTTTAGAGCAAATCGTGGAATTACTATCGCTGCTGCGGAACCAAAACCATTAACCGATAAAAAAGATCCTAGATTAATAGAACAAAATTTAAATAAAGAAATTGAGAGACGAATACAGTTAAAACAAACCGTAGATGAAACCGATAGATTAATACTTGAAAGAAGTTTCGAGCATATAGATCAAATTAGAGCGATTATAGATAATGAATCGATTGTTAATAAAGAAAAAGCTATAAGTTTAGCTACGACTGAATTTCAAATAGATAAAACTAAAATATTAAACGATAATTTAAAAGATCAAGATGAAATATTTAAGGAAATAGGAGATAGTATCGCAACAGGCATTTCTGATGCCCTCGTAAGTGCTGTAGAAGGAACAAAATCACTAGGCGAAGCAGCAAAAGGAGTTTTAAGCGATATTTCAAATCAGCTTTTAAAACTTGGTATTAATACATTATTAAAAAGCACCGGTTTGGGGATTTTCGAAAATCTTCAAGGTTTTGCAAACGGAGGTAAGCCACCGGTAGGTAAACCATCTTTGGTTGGGGAAAAAGGTCCAGAATTATTCGTTCCATCGGGTTCCGGTACTATTATTCCTAACAAATCTTTAGGAGGACAATCAGTAGTTAACAATATCTCAGTAAGTGTAGATGCTTCCGGAACTTCCGTTCAAGGAAATGATGCAGATGCAAATCAATTTGGGGAACAACTAGCCGCCGCTATACAAGCTGAGATAATAAATCAGAAACGTTCGGGAGGTTTATTAAATTAATGTCCAATCCTTTTGATAATTTAAAACCTCTTTACAACACGAGGATTAATACCAATGTTAATCAAATAGTCGTAAGTTTTGGCGACGGGTTTGAACAGAGATTAACGGAAGGGCTTAACCAAAATCCTTTAACCGTTAACTTAGCTTTTGAACTAGCTCAAAGTGATGCCGATGCTGCTATAACTTTTTTAAACCAAAGAGTAGATGACGGTGCATCTTTTAATTTCACATTGCCGAATGAATCTAGTGCTAGAAAATTTGTTTGCCGCTCTTTTCCTAGAACGCTTCCATATTTAAATAGAGTGAAATTAAATGTTGTTTTTACGGAGGTATTCGAAGCTTAAATGGCTATACCTTTCTCCGAACTAAACAAAGTAAATCCGAGTTCAATTATCGAACTTTTTGAACTAGAACTTACAGTTGGAAAACATATCGCGACGGGCAACCCGCAAAATTTACCTACACTTTACAGGTTTCACGCGGGTGCTAATTTAAATAATTTTGGTGAAATTGTATTTCAAAATAATTCTTATCAAAGATTAGCCGTTAAAGCGGAGGGATTTGAGGAAAGCGGCACGGGTGTTCTAGCTAGACCTACATTAACGTTTGCCAACTTAGGCGGTTTTAACAGAAACCCGACTACAAATTTATTGATTACTATAAGTGATTTTTTACAGTTAGTTAATCAAGTAACGCCTCATAATGATTTAATTGGCGCGAAGGTTACTAGAAAAATGCCTTTAGCATCAGCTTTAGATAATTCTAATTTTGCGAGTGGAAATCCATTTGGAACTCCTAGTTCAGATAGATTACGGGACCGAATATTTGTAATTGATAGAAAAGCAGTTGAAAATAGACAAATAGTTCAATTTGAACTTACCGCCGCCCATGATTTAGAAAACAAATTAATTCCGCAAAGGGTCGTTACAAAAGATATATTTCCCGCCGTAGGAACGTTTGGTTAATGATTGAATATAAATGGGCTAAAGATGCTTTTAATCATGCTGTAGAGGCATATCCGGAGGAATGTTGCGGGTTAATAATTAGGTTAGATAAAGAAGATATTTATTGGAAATGTAAAAACATTTCTAAAGCATACAAAACTAAATCTTTTGTAATAGATCCTTTAGACTATGCAAAAGGCGAAGATCAAGGAGAAGTTCTTGGTATCGTACATAGCCACCCCGATGGAGAAACCGCTTTTAGTCATACTGATAGAATGGCCTGTAAGTATTTAGATTTACCTTTTTATCTTGTGGAACCTAAATCTGAGTCTATTATTGTTATATATCCATCTGAAATAAATGATTAAATTAACTATTTATGGAAGATTGCGAAAATTTATTGGTCAATCAACCTTTGAAATAAAAGCCAAAAGTCCGAAAGAAGCTTTTAGTTTTTTATTAAATAATTTTAGTGGAATAAAAGAACATATAAAAGACCAAGAATATTGTGTAATGGCCGGTGATTTGTTAATTACAGAAAAATTACTAGATGTGCAAACTGAAAGCGATATAAAAATAATACCTGTAGTTCATGGCGAAATATTACCATTTATCGCGGGAGCGGCTTTTATCGGAGCATCTACTATAGGTGCTATCGCGGGCACGGCGTTTGCTACGGCCCTTGCGTCTATAGGAACCGGTTTAATTCTTCAAGGAGTTTCAAATCTAATAGCCCCTCCTCCTACAAATCCCAATATTAGAAGGCAAGAAGATCCACAAGACGCCAGCTATGTTTTTACGGGACTTTTAAATAATTCAAAACAAGGAGTTCCAATAAATATTGTTTATGGGGAAACATTAATAGGAAGCACGGTCGTTAGTTCTTCGGTCGATACTTTTCAATTCGTTAATAAGTAAGAAATTATGGTCAGTAAAAATAGGCAAATTATTGATGCCAAATTAGATAACAATAAATTAAAGTCGATTGATTTCGGTACGATAGTTGATGCTTTATGCGAAGGCCAAATTGAAGGGAGTGCCACCGCTAGTAAAGCTGGTATTACTGATAAAAGCAGTGATGCATATACGAATGCTTTTTTAAAGGATTTATTTCTTAATAGAATCCCCGTATTACAAGCTGATGCCGATAATACAAATCCAGATGAATCTGAATTTAATTATCCAATAGAAGATTTAATTTTCGAATTTCAAGATGGCACCGAAAATAATCAAGTTTTATTCGCAGCTGAATCACAAAACGAAGAAGTAATAACTGGCGATAAAGGAAAAGTAGCCTCTAATCCGGAAGGCAGCCCACCCGTTCCAAGATCCGGAATAATAAATGAAGCGGATACAGATACAGTTCAAGTAAAAGTAAGATTTGATAGTTTTTTTAAAATTAACAAAAAAAACGGCAATAGAAATGCTACGAGAGTTAGAGTAATTATTAAAGTTAATCCTAATAACGGAGGACCTATTACTGTCGTTGATAAAGAAATAAAAGGAAAAAGTTTTAACCCATATAACAGAGATTTTGGAATTAATTTAAGAAAACTAGCGGGATATAATACAAACACCGCCCCAACTTCGGGTGCTTTTTTTCCAATAACCGTAACTTTAGAAAGAGGAAATCAAGACGGGAACCAAAATACTTTTAACGTTATGCGTTTGGCCGAAATAAGGCGAATAATAAGGGAACCAAATAATTATCCTAATATTGCCTATACCGCGTTACGATTTAGTTCAGAAATTTTTCAAAATACGCCGGCTAGATTTTTTCGTATAAGAGGAAAACTTGTAAAAATACCAGCCGAAGGAAGTGCTATCTCCGCTACATATACAATAACGGGAACCACCGTTACTATTCAAAAAAATGCTCACGGTTTACTACTAAACGATGGAATAATATTTGACGCTACATCGGGTGCCGGAGTCGATGGAACTTATACTATTAGTAGTGTTGCTTCGGACGGAAATAGTTTTACATTTGAAGATCCAGATTATTCTGGCGGTAATGTCACAACGAGTAATTGTACATATAAACCCAATCCTTACGTCGATATAGCTAACGGTCGTATAGTTTATCCTAATAATTTTACATTTAATGGAACTTTAAGATCGTCGAAGGTGTGGACCAGCGATCCAGCTTGGGTTTTATTTGATTTACTAACAGATACTAGAAGTGGTTGCGGCCTTCCGGAAAGCGATCTTGATCCTTTTACCTTTTATGGAGTTAGCACATATTGTAGCGCGTTAGTTGATGATGCCGATGGAGGACAAGAACCCAGATTCTCGATTAACGCAAATATAAATAACCGTCGTAATGCTATGTCGTTAATAAAAGATATTTGTTCTGTTATGAGAGCTTTACCTTATTACGAAGAAGGTGCAATAAAAATTGCTCAAGATGCACCTAGTGATCAAGCTAATCCTAGTGCCGTTAGTTTTGATTATGTTTTTAATAATGCCAATGTTACTAAAGAAGGTTTTACATATTCAGGCTCATCTGTAAAAACAAGATTTAATGTAATCAACGTTTCTTATTTCGATTTAATTAGTCAGGAAATAGATTATGTAACTGTTAAAGACGAGGCTTCACAAAATAATTATGGAACTCAATTAAAAACTATTACTACATTTGGAACGACTTCAAGAGGTCAGGCACAACGAGTTGGAAAATGGTTTTTGCAAACTCAACAAAATCAAACAGAAACGGTAATTTTTGAAACAAATATAGCTGCCGGATCAATTTTAAGGATAGGAGATATTATTGGTATAGCCGATAGAGTAAAATCTGCGACTAGGAGAGGAGGTCTTGTAAAATCTGCGACTAATAATCAAATAATTATTGATTCAACTACTACCAACTTGCCAATCATTGATTTAAATCCTACGGTTAGCTGTATGCTTCCCGATGGTACGGTCGAAACTAAAAATATCAACAGTTATTCTTTAGGCGATACGGCGATAAATGTTTCTTCAAACTTTTCGCAAGTGCCTGTTGAAAATAGTCCTTTTTTAATCGAACACGGAACTTTTGATGCACAAAGTTTTAGAGTAGTAAATATAAAAGAAAATCCTAGAAAAACTTTTACAATCACAGCGGTTGAACATAATGCTGGAAAATATGCGGCGGTTGAAGATGGAACGCAATTACCGACTAAGAACTTTACTATACTGACCGAGCTTCTACCTCCTCCTAAAATAATAGATTTTGAAGATGGAACGAAAGCGATTCAAGAGATTATCGTATTAAATAACAATAGACCCGTTCCTAAATTATTTATAGATTGGGAAAACGTAGAAGGTGCTTCCGGTTATCAATTAATTTATACAAAAGATGATGAAAACCCTATTGTCATAAATACTCAACAATCGGAAGTTGAAATATTACCATCAGAAGCTGGCTCTTATTTTATCGAAATTTATACAATAAATAGCAACGGAGAAAGAAGTGCGCTTCCGACTCAAACAACCGTAGAAGCTGTAGGTTTAACGGAGCCGCCAGAAAATCCAACTAATTTTCAACTAGAGCCGATAAGTAATTCTCAAGTTAAATTAACTTGGGATAAAACTACTTCTCTCGATGTTGAATTTGGCGGTAAATGTATTATTAGACATACACCGAATACCTCTTTATCGGCTTCTTTCGCAAACTCGACAGATTTAAATGACAATGTTGCCGGAAATTTAACAGAGGTAATAGCTCCGGCTTTAACGGGAACGTATTCTATAAAATTTGTAGATTTAGGCGATAGGAAATCCAATACCGAAGCAAAAGTACAATTAGCGCTTCCTCAAATGGAAGATGAGTTGCAGTTATTAAAATTCGACTCAGGAACAAGCCAACTCGTAGATTTCAGAGAAAACCCAACATTTAGTGGTACAAAAACAAATTTGCAAGTTGTTTCGAGTGAATTACGACTCGCCGATCCGTCCAATAGTCTTACTGGCTCGTATAATTTTCTTATTGATGTTACGGGGAATAATCCCGAATTAGATTTTGGAACTGTTTTTACAAATATTAGATTAAAACGACATATTAAAACTCAAGGCTTTTTAGTTTCAGATCAATTTGATTTAATACCTGATTTAGATTTAAGAGGTAATTTTGACGGTGTAGGAAGCGATCTTTTAAAAAGTGCTTTACAAGTTCAAACATCACAAGATAATTCTAGTTTTACTACAGCCCAAAATCTTACTAATGGTTCATTTAGTGCAAGATCTTTTAAATTTACGGCAAATCTTATTTCCGAAGATGTAAATGAAAATATTAGTTTTCAAGAGCTAGGTATCGATGTTTTTTTACCATCTAGAACAGAAAATAAATATCAATCCGGAAGTAGTATTATTTCCACGCCGATAGATTCGACTAATAGTGCTAGTGGTAAGGCTGTTGTTTTTGGAAACCCCTTTTTTACGGGAACCAGTATTATTGGTGGATCTACGACAAAATTTCTTCCATCTATCACGATAGCGCCAGAAAATATGCCGCAAGGCGCGTTTTATACCTTAAGTAATATTTCTGGAACGGGGTTTACAATTATATTTAAAGATTCATCGCAAAATCCTATAGATGTGAAATTTACGTTTCAAGCGTTAGGATATGGAAAGGGAGCTTAATTTAAATGGTTAGAGCAAATAGCAGTTTTAAAGAAAGTGGAAGTAATTTTTCACCGGACAACGGTACCGGTGCGGAAGTACGAACAGCAATGAAAGATATATTTGAATCTCTTAGAACTGTTAATAGTGCCGCCGGCGATCCTACCGGTGCCGCTAACCTAGCACCTTATCAATTACATATAAATACATCTAATGCCGGAGCAAATCCACCCGAAGCTTTATTAAAAATATACGACGGAAGTAGTTTTATTACTTTAGGAAATGTTTTAAATACTAACTTTGGTTTTTTAGATGCTACGGGTGGCACTCTGACGGGTCCGTTATTAGTTGATGATTCAAATAGTGCGTCGACACCCGCTTTAAGTTTTGACGGCGATACAGATTTAGGTTTATTTAGAAAATCAGCAAACGTGATGGGATTTTCAGCTAACGGTACGCAACAAATTGAATTTGACCAAAATGGTATTACTTTAAACGATCAAAACGAAGTAAGGTTTAGTGAAGCAAATTCAAATGGTTCTCTTTATGTTTCTATAAAAGCACCTTCGCAAGTAAATACCTCTAATAAAACTATTACCTTACCCGATGAAACCGGAACACTTTTAACAAGTGCTACTTCAATAGCAAACAATAATTTAGCTAATTCATCTATAGCTGTTGGTTCTACTACTATAAATTTAGGTTCGTCTGCTACTACAATCAATGGAATTGCAACCTTAGTTGCTACGAATGTACAGGCTACAGATTTAAATATTACAAATATCCTAGACCCCTCCGGAAACAATGGTTCGACGCCAGAACAATTACAAAAAGGAAGAGCGAAGGCGTGGGTTATTTTTGGAAATGATGGAAGTAAAGATGGTGATTTTGGCGTTAGTTCTGTAACCGATAATGGAGGATCAGGAAATTTTACGATTAATTTTGCTGTAGCTTTTGCAAATGTAAATTACGCTTTTGCTTTATCTGCCGGAAGAGGAACAGGTTCCGGTGCTAGGATTGTTACTCAAGAAGGTCAAACTGGAAAAACAACTACAACTTTTCATCTAAAAGTTAGAAATGATAGTGGTTCGCAAACCGATACGCAACAGGTCTCCGCAGTATTTTTTGCAGCTTAATCTTGACAACTATTGATATACTAAAAGAAAAAACTTATGGCAAATTCAGATTATAGATTTATTTACGATAATGACGACGGTAGTATTTCGATTGTTATTCCATCAGATAATTGTGGTTTGACCTTA
>TARA_R100000329_G_scaffold122856_1_pt1 | contig 12059 bp, 18 predicted proteins | sample TARA_R100000329 | Tara Oceans TARA_R100000329 (sample SAMEA2620783) | marine metagenome | biome: marine biome (ENVO:00000447); feature: surface water layer (ENVO:00002042); material: "saline water (ENVO:00002010), including plankton (ENVO:xxxxxxxx)" | depth 5 m | reverse complement strand
TTCGGTTTTTTCTTCGTAGTCGTAACCTTCGTCTCCGTAGGCTTCTTTCGCAGCATCTTCTGGATCAATGCCTTTATCTTCTGAAACATCGTTGCCTCCTAATGGGAATAAATTAGCGGCAATAAATACTTCATCACCACCGTTTATAGGTTCTAATCCTAATCTTTCCCTTGCTTCATTTCTACTTATAATACCTTCACGGACTGCTGCTGTGACATTTTCATAGATACGTCTGCGCCTTTCAGTCATTGCAGGTATGGCTTCAATATCCAGTTGGATATTAATGTCATCCCCGAAACTTGGGGAAATCCATTCGTTCAAATCATTCGTTACCCTTTCAGCTAATGGAATGATGGTTTCCTCATACAAAGCTAACCTTGCCTCTTGCACGTTTGCATAGGTTTGACTGTCGGGAATACCGATAAGCTGAGAAGGCACACCGAAACATAAAGCAATATCTTTTGCTGCCATATGTTTATTCTGTAAGAAATCCATGTCTTTTGGAGACATTGCCATTTCCTTCCAATCAAAGTCACCCTCAAGCAAAACTGGTCGACCTGCATTTTTAGTTCCAGTAAATCGCTGCTCTAAATCTTGAGATATTTGTTGCCGTTGACCGTCTGTTAACATCGTATTGTTGCCAAGATCGTCTTGCGGTTTAAAAATGATAGCTCCCGAAGGTCTTGCCCCATTTACCAACAACCCAATGTTATGCTTCGCAATCATGTTGTGTTGATCTAAATCCACTGCTGCTGCCATCAAAGGGGAACAACCTAAGTAATCGTCAAGAGGATGCCACATCTTAAAATGTTTTACTTCAGACTGCCCTGTGGTTGGGTCTGCCTCATACTGCGCTAATACCTGACCATTTATTTTATATTTATAAGCCTTAGGAATAGAGTTGTCGCTAGGATCAATTTCTACTCGGTCTGGTCGCAGTAAGTATAGTTCTGTAGGTACCATGTTCACTGCGCTAGCCAAAGCATAGCTGTTTCCAGATAATAATAAAAATGAGTACAATGCTTGGAAATATTCAATCCCTGCTTGCGTTGGGTTTGGTCGTTTCAGCAAAGAAATTAATGGGTGACTCTCTAGCTCCTGATCGCCATTAAATACTTTAAGAGGTATCGCTGCAGCACCGTAAGCAATTTCATTGACGCAACGGTAAACTATCGCATTTTCCTGATAACCTTCTTTTGCATAAGACTTGTAGTTGTCCCTACGGTTATGGTTATACATAGCCGCACCGCCCATATAAATTTTCGGTGCTTCCTTAACTTGCAACGTATTAGTGAAAAGATTTTTGATATTATCAACGATGCCCATTAACTTATTCTCCAAACTGGTTCACCGCTACGCTGCGATAATTCCGTGACAGCCCACACTAGAGCGTCCATTCTATCAGGTGATTTTCTTACGTTGGGCGTGTATGTAGTCATTTGATCTTCCAATTTTTTAAACTCACCAACGTGATAAACCTTGCCCTGTTCATAAAGTGCAGCCACTGGTTCTGCCCTTACCATCTTTCCACGACTTGCCCTTACAGCACTGTATGGAACATTCCTTTCTACTGTTCTTACCACTTTCTCAACTAAATCGCCACCATTATTGACTTCTGCTATGATCCTGTCTGCTTTGTAGTGGTGAAAAGCTGCCACCGCTTCCCTTGCCCAAGCATCAGGACTGCCATGAAAGCTGTGATCAGCAAGCACATAAAAAGTACCTTCTTGCGTCCTCCCTGCAACAATAATTCCTGTCTCATCACTCTCCTCAGAGTTCGTTACCGCAGGGTCAATAGCCACTACGATCCGTTGTAAGTTTGGCATATTTTCTTGTTTAATTCTAGCCTTTTCAATCATTGTCCAAGACCACAACGCCCCATCTATGTCCTCAAGCACCTCTGCATATAGCTCTTGTCTGCCTAACCTTGTTCCCTGATATTTCTCTTGAAGCTGCTGCAATGCTGCAGGTGCAAGGTTCGCTGCATTGTCAAAAGTACTGCCTTTTGTAATGACTGCGCCCTCACGTTTAATTAGGTTTTTTATCAATGGGGTCGGCTTTGGTGTCGTTGTAATTACGACTTGTGGATTTGTTCCCAACCGTAATCCAAACATTAATTGGTCAAAAGCTTCTGGATACTGCCATGCTGCAATCTCATCGCACCAAGCCCTATGAAATTGTGGTCCACGCAGTCGCTCTGGCTCTGCTGCGGAAAAACCTTGAATGATACTACCATTGTACAAACGTATCTCTTGGGCTGAACTGTTGTAACCTTGCCCTCTGCCCGAAAGCAAACACTCTCTCGGTAAATAAGACAGGATACCGCTTTCGCCTCCAAACGCTACCCTTTTAAGGTCTCCGAATGTCGGCACAACTACCGCAACTCTTACATTCGGGTGTTTTAGTGCATATAAAATCGCATCTACACCGCCTGTCCTAGTTTTACCCCAACCGCGCCCTGCCAAAATTAACCAGACATTCCAATCACCTTTGGGTGTTACTTGCTCTGGTCTAGCTGTGTCTATCCAATCACTGTATAATGTGGTTAGCTTCTTGTGACTTTTCCTCGGCAAGTTGATCCAACTGGTCAATAATTCTTGTGAGGCTTGTTGGGATTGAATCATCTGATACTACCTGTTTAATTTCACCTGCTTCACCAAGTGCAAGTTTGCCTGCTTTCTGCGCTTTAAGCACGGTTTCCGCAATGTCTTTAAGTTCTGTTGTTGCCAAGCTATCGCTTCCTTGAGCCTGATCTGCACGTGCCGCAGTTGTTAGTTTCCTACCGACCCTTGCTAAAATATTTTCTGCTAATGTCAGGGAAGTATCATCAAACTTGTCTGCTCTGGCTGCTTTACGCTCTGCTCTAGCCTTAATTCGCTTTGCTTCGTATGTAGACTTGAAGCTATTGCGTTGACCTTGCCAATCATCTTCTTTTGCTCTGCGATATAATGTAGTTGACGGTATTTTGTGTTTTTCCACAAGGCTTTCCAACGTCGGATAAACCCTTATTTGATTTTCCTCATAGCCCTCAACAAACTCTAATCTGAGCTTTTCTGTGACTTTCTGATCTAGTTTGCTGTCAGAGCGAATACCCATCTGACCACCCTCTCTTATTTACCACTTGTTATCCATTGTAGCAATTCTTCTGCTAATTGTACAGAATGGCTCGGTTCTGTCATATAGCGAACATCTACTTTGCCTTCAAACTCAGCCATAATGTTCTTTATTTTGGTAGCCCGACCGCGCAAAAAAGTTTCTGATTGAGTATCGTTTCTGGCGATATGTCTTGCGTGTTTTTCTTCTTCAGTAGCTGCCAATACTATTATTTTAAGATCATAGTGTTTATCTAACATGAGAAGATTATCTTTTCCAAACAAGCGGTCTCCTTCAAAAATAATGTTTCTTTTCTTGTTAATTGCAAACTTTTGGAAATCTTTATTGACCGCCATAGATAAACGGTCTGTCCCTAAAAATGTCCCTGAGTCATTGTATATACCTAACAACGCTGTATTTGTTTGTGAGTTTAAGTGACCTCGAAGCAAACCTTGTTTTAAATTATGTGTCGCTTTCATCTTCTTAAAAAAATGTTTCATCATTGTGGTCTTACCAGTTGCAGGTTCACCACCGACTGCTATCGCTTTCATGCGTACTCCCCTAAAAACTTTTCTGCTAAATATGGATAAATCATTAAGCCCATTTTCCAACCTCCAGTCATTACCCAAACTCTAGAGCTGATTTTTTCTAGGTGACCCATCTTTGGGCTGTTTGCGCTTGCACCGACATATGGACGCATTCCGAAAACTATCTGTGACGGATCGCTTAAACCGAAGTAATCATAGGCACGTGACAGGCTTTTTCCTATATAGTCCTGTTGCTTTGCCATGTAGTTTTTATGTTTGATAGCCACGCTATCGCCAAACCATATCCTGTCCTCGTCAAACTGAAACACTTTAAAATGTTTATGAGGTATTGGCATTAGCATCATTGGCTCTTTACGCCACTTGCCCTTAAATAACAGACCGTGACCAGAGAGTGAGTTCAGCCCCATCACTGGGACAAGCTTATTGCAAAACGCACCTGCACAGATAATAGTCGCACCTTTTTGAAAGCCATTGTTTTTTGTCAGTATGCCATCGTCTGAAACTTCTATGGCTTTGTCTTTAATATATTCGACCAGAACATTTTTAGGTTGCACACGATAAGATTTAATTAAGTTCTTGTTTCTAAAATTTACTTCGTCAACCTTTACCGTGTCTTGTAAAATCCTTTTTGCTATATCGGCAATGTCTGTACCTAAACGCTCTGCCCATCCGAAACTAAAAATATTTTCACTGTATGGGGATGCAGCATAACTGTTTTCTTCATCGAATATTCTTGTTTTGATATTATTTTTTCTAGCAAGCCTTTCGACAAAACTACCTGCTAAACCTGCACCAATTATATTAAGGGTTTCGGTAGACAAGGCTGCAACTCCCTTATATCTGGGTATTCGCTTTTTTCGATCCGCATATGCAATCGCTCTATGTCTTCACCTGCTTTGTAGTGTCCGTGATAGTATGAATGATATTTACAGAGACAAGTTTCTATTTCCTGCATATTTATAGGTCGCGTATATTGTGGTGGTGCTAGTTCGTCCGTCACGCCACCTACTTCCAGTTGATGAATCACCTCTGCCATTGAACTGCGGTACAGATGATTACCTACATTTTTATGTTTCTGCTCATCTTCCCCTGCAACAAGCAACATACCTCTGATCGGATATTCATAGGCTAAACGAAAATCGACGTTTTTAAAATTAAAGTTAAAACCCAAACAACAATTCAAAAGGTCAAGTATTTTCCACGCTGCCCATGGACCAATACCTTGAAATTTTTGAAGCTGCTTCAATGCAATGTTTGCATCCTGATGAACTTTGCTAAACATTGAATAGAAACCCTGATGGGCTTTGGCGTTTTGGTATAGAGCTTGCCAGAAAAATTCTGCATTGCGCTTATGTTTTCTTCTTTCGTTTCCGTAATCGACATCTTCAAAGGTTTTGTTATGCAGCATAAACTCTAGCTCACCTATAGAGTTATAGATTACGCTCTTCACAGCTATCCATTTTGCCTTTACCTCTTCACCCCAATCCTTTTGGTCACAAACATTATTGATAAATATATAATCGGGGTCTAAGTCACCGCTTGTAATGAGCACTCTACTAAAATCCGCAAAATTTAGTTTTGTCATGGCTTGGTTTCCTCAAACCCTTCAACAAACTGATATGCCATGTATCCGTTTTTTTCTGTAATACGGTAATGATGACCTGCCTCACAAAGCTTTGGAAAAATTGTTATCTCTGACTCTGCAAAGCTATCTTTTCTGGTCGTCACCCAACAACAGTTGTCATCATCTTCATAATCATACCAAAGGTGTTTGTAGCCATTGCGGAAAAAGCCAAGCTCTGCGCCTTCTCTCTCATTCAAGATCATTGCACAGGAAATCGGTTCGTTAGGGAATACTTGCAAAGGGTGCAAATCAAGATCAAAAGTATTTAAAATTGATTTAGTATGAACTTCTGCCTCATGCGCTATGGCATAATCTTCCCCTGACATTGGATAATTATATGCAAAATCACCCATATAATGTCGACAATGTGCAAGTATCAAAGGTGTATCGACGTTTCCTAATTCAAAAAGATCGTTTTTCTCCGCATTTTTAACACTTCTGATTTTTTTATCTTCAAACCAACTGATTGTAGTCTCTTGGCTGTTTTCCATAGATTGCAGGAGAAGCTTACGAAACGTAATCATATCTACACCATTATGGTTAAAACCTGCAATGACTGCACACATTAGTTTACTTCCGCGTTTAACCCTTTTAAATCTTTACGGCTTTTTACAAGTTGTAATTCATTTTCTGCGCTGCCGCATTTAAACATATTTTCTCTATAATAACTTACGATGGAAATACGCTCATATGGTGCTTTGGCTTTTATCTCTAAATTACCATGCCACTCATGCACATTGAAAAAACAAACATCGGTATTTCTTACGTCAAATCCAATTCTGTATCTAGGCAGACAGGTAAAACCACCAGAAAATTGACCTGCTTGTAAGACTGCTAAATTACCTAAACCACCTTTGTAATCACCTTGATCGGTATGGATTGCTGTCCTAAAGTTTTTGTTTACCGTCACTGTAGTAAAAACAGTTTCACCGATGAGGAAATCTTTATTGGTTTGTTGCGCGACTGCATTCTGTGCCTCCCATCGTTCTGGGCAAGCTTCTTTAAATAAATCTGAAATCTTTTTAATATATGGATAAGCTTTTCTAAATTGGTCAAAATTTTTCTCTGTCCATGCAGTTTGACGGCAATAAGGAAATCTTACTGTCCGATCAAAAAAACCTATGATGCCACTATCGACTGTTTTGGCTCGCATCGTTTTAGAAATATAGCCTTCCTTAGTTACCGTCTGGTATCTAGTTTTTGTCTTTGCGCTCACTTGCATATTTTTTTGAGCGACATCTTCAGTAATGTCGAACTCACCTGCTGCGTTTCCCCTGTTATTGGTTGGGGTCGCGGCATGCCGTAAAACACCATAAGCTTGTTTGCATAGTGCTGCAGGTATTACGTTTTTCCTAAACATAAAAAGTGGATTGCCCTCATCATCGTATGCATCACAATCATAGTCGATAATGTGGTCTATTTCTTTTTCGTTTATAAGAGACCCTGCACGCTCTGACCATTCCTCAAAAGTCCCATACGCTTTCGCGTCATACTGTTTTATACTCATTTTCTACCGCCTGATAAACTGTATCTGTGACATTATCTATACCATACTTTTCTTGTAATTTGGTACACATTTCACGAAACTTTGGTTCAGTTTCTGTAGTTAAATAGAGTAAAAACATTTTTACGTGACTTTTCTCTAAACCTTCAAGTTCTTCGAAGTTAACCTCTTCTAATTCTTCAACATCATCTGCAAATTCTAAAAGCTCATCACCTGCTAATTTTGTAATTTCATCTAAATCAAAGCCAGTTAATTGTAGGTCGAAATCTAATTCTTTTAAGGCAGCAAATTCCTCTTTGAGCAACTCCTTGTCCCATTCAGCAAGCTCAGAAGTTTTGTTATCTACAATGCGGTAAGCTTTCTTTTGCGCCTCACTGAGCCCCTCTGCCGTGACTACTGGAACTTCTTTCATACCAAGTTGCATAGCCGCTAAATGTCTTGTGTGACCTGCTAAAATTATTTTGTTTTCATCAACGACGATCGGCTGCTGCCACCCATACTCTTGTAAACTTTCTGCAACCTTTTCGACGGCTGCTGAGTTATCACGTGGATTTGATTCATATGGGGTGATTGCTTCAATTTTAGTATTTTTAACTTTCATAATGCAGCCTTTTTTTCTATATACACAATTTTCTAGACAGTTTTATTTGCGACTGCAACAAAAAAAACCCCTCTGTGAGATGCCAATCGTGAGTACAGAGGGGAAAGTTGAAGCAGATAAGTAACCAAAAACGAACCTTATCTATTATTTACTTTAACATTTTGTCGTTTGTAATCAAGAAATTTTTTGTAAGGTTGCAAGTCTTCCTCAGTGACTAATTTCCTATCTAATAAATCTTGTGCGCTTACCCCTTCGATCCAATGATGCGGAACATCTTCTCGGTTTTTAATTTTTCTTGCCCAATATTCGCTTTGGTCAAAATCTTTAGGCAAAGTGTCGGGAATATCTATTATGCTGTCTTTAATGTCTTCACGAAAATCTTTAATTGCATTGGTAAATTGGTAGGTCGTTGGCCAAGTTCTTGTTCTATGTGTTTTTCTTGTTCGGGATGAAACTTTATCTAACAAAAATTTGAAAGAGTTTTCGTCACAGTTTGGTATCTCGCTATTCATATCTTCAACAATTAGGATCATTTCCTCTCTTGCTGCATCATCATCCAAGTGCCGTGGCTTCTCATAACGCTTAAGAAAATTGATCAACCAACCTGATAATATTTTTTTTCTTTTTTCATACTTCATCGTTTCGCACCGTAAGTTCTTGTAATTGATTGTCTAATGTTTTTCCATCGCTAGAAAAAAGACTTTTCAAATATTCTGTAGAGGTTTGTGTTACCTCTAACTCATCCATCCAACGCTCTTGATTTAACCATGTAGAAAGATGCGGTATGTACTGTTTATCCTTACCTTGTATGCTTTCAATATAAGCGTTGATAGCATCTAATAAATCTTTTTCGCTAATTTTTTTAACAGCTTTTAACCAAGCTTTCATTGCTGCGCCTTTTCCAACTTTTCTTGGGTAAGTTTCCCAAACTGCCGTAAACAAGAACTTCTGTTTTAAACTTATAGGTTTATTACTTAATGGTTCTTTGGGGTGTCTCTCTGAGACTGACAGGGGTGTCAGAGTGACATGGGGTGGGTCGCTCTCTGAAACTCCCTCAAAGGCAAATATATACCTGTTAGAAGTTTGGCTTTTGTTGTCGCGAAAAGCTGCTTGTTTTCTTATTAAACCAATATCTTGTAGCTGCCCTAATGTCCTTAAAACAGATGAGCGACTGATCCCTGTGTCTTCAATGATTGTATTGATGCTAGGGAAACAACCGTGATCTGGATTGTGCCGATCTGCTAATGCAACTAATATTAATTTTTGAAAAGGTTTTAGGCTCTTTTGCTTCCAAGCCCAATTTACTGCTTCAAAACTCATTTCTTACCTCCATGATTTTATTGCTATTGCCTTTATTAAATTTTTTTGTCATAAAGGCAACATCAGTATTACCTCTACTGATATTGCTTTGTGGCTGATTCTTGTAAAAGGGTCAGCCATTATTTTTTTCTAGGTATTCTTGTACCCTTGTGATAGTTCGCTTTGTCGGTTGCCCACCGCGCATAATCCTTGACAAACAAGCGTATGTCATACCAATTCTTTCTGCGACCACTGCTAATCTGCGGTCACTAAGTTTCTGACGTAATTCTTCGACACTCATTAATTTTTTTTGTTTCATGATAAAAAAACCTGTTGCCTTTTTTTCTTATATAGCAATAACTGTATTTAGCAATATTTTAGAGAGAGGTAAAAATGAAAAAGAAACCAGCTAATGCTATGATCGCTTTAAGTCTTGTTTATCAAGCTATACGCGAACACAATGAAGCCCTTGGAAAGCAATTTGATAACGAAGAAATTGATCGCGAAGAATATCTTCGTGCTACGTTTCCACCGTTAGCAATTCCTACCATCCAGAAAAAAGTAGATGAATGGTATAGGACTGGTGTCTATGCTATTAAATAAAGAACTCATAGAGCGTATCGCGGAAGAGCTTGCACCTTATGCAGATGACATTGACGTTTTCTGGGATACGCTAGACGGTGAGACCGACGTAATGGACGTCGTAGGTACACTATTAGAAAACATTGCAACCGCAGAAGCAGACATGGAAGCTGTTGTTGCCTTGTTAGATAAATTCTCCGATAGAGTTAAGACTATTAGAAACCGTAGGGATAGGCTAAAGTCTACCTTACAAAATATACTGGTTGCCACTGGGCAGAAAAAAATACCTCACCCATTTGCAACCGTTTCAATGAGGAAAGGATCGCAAAGACTTATAATAGAAAATGACGAAGATATACCATCACAGCTTTGTAAGGTTATCAAATCACCTGATAGGGCTGAAATCAAAAAACATTTACTCGCAGGGGAAAAGATTGATGGTTGTGTTTTAGTAAATTCCCCTGACACAATTTCAATAAGGATGAAATAATTATGGTTAAAAATGATGATAAGATAAATGATGATAATGAAGTAATGGATCGTGCTGACGATAATAACGATGTCGATAAGCTTATTTCCGATCTTGAGGAATTAGCAGCAAAAGAGGACGAACTGATCGACCCTTATCGGTGTCTCATAGCCGCTCAATCCGATGTCGGCACAGTTATTAAAGATGGTAAAAATGATTTTCTGTCTAATGAATATGCTACTTTGGAAGCTGTGCAAAATATTGTTTTGCCTGTTTTTCGTATGCATGGTTTTGCAGTATTGCAAAGTGGTGGGGCAGATGAGCATGGAAAGTACATGAGTACAATTTTGGTGCATGCAAGCGGTCATAAATTTGAAAGCAAAATATATTTAATCCATAGCAAACAAGATATGCAATCTTTAGGGTCAGCGATCACTTATGCCAGACGTTATGGCTTACTAGCTATGTCAGGTGTCCAAGCGGTTGATGATGATGCTAATGAGGCTGTTGGAAAAGAAGAGCTATACAAAAAGGTTATGCTTCAAGCTAAAGGGATATTAACTTTCTTAGAGAAGAAAGACATATCTGAATACGATATGGCAAGTAAGAAAGCGAAAGCAGATGTTCTCCTTGATCACCTATTGGTATGCAATCCTGCATTAAATGCTGAATTAAGAGCAAAGTGGGATGAAGTCGAAAAGCGTTTAAAGATGGAGCGTGAATAATGGGTATCATGGATGTGAAAACAATAGGCAATTTAACAGATGATTGCCGTGTGCGCCAAACTAACGATGGTACGACAGTCGCTAATTTTACGGTTTGTTATAATAATCGCAAAACCCAAGAGAGACTTTTCTTGCAATGCTCTCTCTGGGGAAACCTAGCTTCTGCATTACAATCGTATCTTAAAAAAGGCACTCAGGTTTTCGTAGAGGGTGAATTAAGTGTCCGAGAATATGAACACAATGACGAAAAGCGTTGGAGCTTGGAATGCCGAACGCGAACAATTCAATTGTTGGGCAGCAAGGAAGCAATTCGAAATGATGTAGCGCAAACCCAAGCTAATCGGATGGATAATGCTGACAAAGAAAACAGCAAAACCGATCTCAACGATCTGGATGATGAAATACCCTTCTAGCTATGGCAAAAAATATTAAGCCTAGGATACAAGTGGAAAAAAGGGATGGGCAGTTTTTGCCCATTACCCGATACGATGCAGAAGAAATCGAAAAACACCCAGACGGTCAGCTTTACAATGTGGTTGTCGCGTCCGACAGAAGTGACCCCCATCACAAGTTTTATTGGTTGATGCTAAACAAAGTTGTGCAAAACAACAATGAGCTTTGGGCAACCTCTGCACACTTGCATGACGATCTTAAAATGATTTTAGGTTATTATCGCACAGTCATTAATCAAGCGACAGGTGGCGTTTATTATGTACCAAACTCAACTGCTTATAAGTCAATGGATCAAAAAGAGTTCCGCGAGTATTTCGACAAAGTGGTAGAGCGTTTAACAAAGATACTAAAATATGATCCCACAATATTTGAATGAAGAACATATTAAAGCGGAAAAGGAAGTAACTAAAGTCCTTGAGCAAGCTTGGGATTGCAAGGTCGAACATCAGTATAAATTTTCTAGCTATGATTGTGTGGCGCATAGAGATAATAAACCTTTAGCTTTTGTAGAGCTTAGAGTTTTAAATTATGCTTGGCCTGACCTTGACTCAATTATGATTAGTTTAACAAAATTGATTGCAGGTAAGCAACAAACTGAACTCACTAAAATAAAAAGCTTGTTTGTTGTAAAATGGAAACAGTCAGACATGATCGGTTGGGTTGATGTAAATAAGCTCTCTGGCAAACCAGACTTTCGTGTTACTATGAAAGGGACTAACAGACTAAATGATAGTAACGAAATAGAGGTTTGCAGGTATATTCCTGTCTTAGATTTTAATGTCATACGAACTTGGAAATAAAGAGTTGCGTGAAATGACCGAAATGCTCAGACGCGAAGTTGACGTAAAAAACAATCATGACCAACTTAGCGAAAAAACCCCCATTAGGTCTCAAAACGAAAACTCAAAAGAAAAATAAAAAACACCTAGATTATATTAGGAGTTTGCCATGTTGCGTCTGTAAAGCTTTCGGAGAGGTGCAGTTAAGCCCAACGACAGCCCATCATACAATTCATGACCGTTTTGGCACTCACAAACGCTCTGACAGTCTTGCTATACCGCTTTGCGAAGGACATCATCAGGGATTATGGGATCAAAGTAAATTAGCTATACATAAACACCCGAATAAGTGGAAGGAAAAATACGGTTCTGATTATAGCTT
>TARA_R100000329_G_scaffold29772_2_pt1 | contig 12091 bp, 16 predicted proteins | sample TARA_R100000329 | Tara Oceans TARA_R100000329 (sample SAMEA2620783) | marine metagenome | biome: marine biome (ENVO:00000447); feature: surface water layer (ENVO:00002042); material: "saline water (ENVO:00002010), including plankton (ENVO:xxxxxxxx)" | depth 5 m | reverse complement strand
GCCGTAAGAATCACCATCATCATATCCGTTGTAATAAGAGGGACTAGCATATCGACTTTCTCTATAATATATATGCCGTTGAGCGTATTGAATAAATGATGGATCATTAACCACTAATTCACCCGACATAAGATAAATACAAATAGCAGGAGCTTGAAGAACACCTCCCGAAATGTCTCTATAAAACGCATCCCAGTTATTCCCATCCTTAGATCGGTCAGTTAAATGATTGGACCCCCATTCTGGTTTTCCTATATCCGCAGAAGCGTATGCGGTTCTTGGTCTTCCATCTGCTATATATCTAGAAGTATCAACATCTGTTTGAGAGACGAAAAAAGTTTGCTGTTGTTCTTGAAACTTTGCTCCACTGGTTGCGTTTAAATTTGCTTTTAATGAAGAATCGTTTAACGTCATGGCTGCTATAAAAAGAGGGATCAGTCTTCCTACATTATGCCCGCCATCAGCGTCCCAAGATCCACCGTCTTCTATTAATCCATGTATATCAATGCCGTATTGAACAAGCCTAACCAACAAAGTCTCTTTATCCGAATTAGAATAATCTAAATTTAACTGCAATGCTGCTGTGCCGGTCATCTGAGCGATTCCTTTACCGTATCCATCTTGATCGCCCATATATTGAGTGTGCATATACCGACCAGTCCAAGCAAGATCTTGTTCGTACCAAGTTTTTTCAAAACTGCTTTCCGATACAGATATTGATGGTACAGTAATTGCAGATCGATCCATGTCGGCTAAAACATCATAGTCTAAATCGCTTTTATTGTAAGGATGAGAATAGTCTCCCCCTATTGGTGCTGGCCTAAAAGAATTTGATGCTGGCGATGAAGCAACAACGGTTAGTACAGCAAATGTGCTAATTTGCTCAAATGTTTGAGTTGCTGTTGTAGAGTCCGCAGTTACAACTGAACTGCTTGAACTAATTGTCTGCGGCAAATTGTTGGAAATATCTAAGGTATCAGAGTATGTGTTGTAAGCCGAAATCCTGTTATCAAAACCTTGGGTAGATCCCCTAGATGGATTTACAACAGTTCCACTAACACCCGTACCTTGAGCTGTAATAGTTGTAGAAATAGCCGTTATGGTAATTGGGCCTACCACCCAAGGATCGCCATTTGCGTACGTACCATTAGTAGGTGTTCCACTAATAGTCCAAGTAACACCATGTCTAGTAATATCCATTATTAACTAAACGCTATCCCAATTCGTTTTCCTGTAGTAGCACTTGATGTAGCAACACCAGAATCTGTAGTTCCAGCACCCACTGAATTGTGAAAGCTCTGTACATCGCGGCCTAAGGTGGTAGCAGTAAGCAAAGTAGTAGTTCCGCTTCCAGATACAGTCCCACCCGATCCACTGCTTTTGTCGTACACACCGACAACAATAGAACTTTTTGATGTTGTTAAAGTTACTATTCCATTAGTTGTAAATCCACTTTGAGCATCTCCATCTTCTTTTGTAGTAGCATTTTCAATTTCTACAACTTCATATACTCTGCTAGAAAAACCAGATGAGTAGCTTACTGTAACAGTATCTCCGCTGCTAAGTGAACTAGTTATTGGAGCAAACCAAATAGCTTGATAAGATCCGCTTGAAGTGGACTGAGCTTGCCCCTCAGAATAACTGTTGGAACTGCTGTCAACTACTGATGAAGGCGCGCCGCCTCCGTTAAGTAGCACCGCTAAAATGCTCCCAGATGGAACATCGTCATTTAGTGTAAGTACCGTAGATGAATTGGTGGCAGTAGCGCTAGAAATTGCACGAGATCCACCAAAGGAAGGCCCACTGCCTCCCGCATTCTTTCTGGCAATTACGCCAAATAGCCCGTTTAAGATGGCACTCATTATTAAGCGCCTCCATCTGTCCAACCATTAGTTGATGCTGTCACACCAGCCGCGCTATCGTATCTAATTGCAGCAACATCACCAGCAGTCGATGTGTTTGTAATTTTATCTGCATCGTCTAATGCCGTGCCATCAAGTATAATCCGATCATTAGCTGCTGCCTTAACGCTTACAGCTACAGCTCCAATGGTATAAACCTCAAAATTTGTGTCAGCATCGACGACATCCATTGTTAGCGTTGCAGCACCGTTTACATTATTGCGATGCCCGTTAGACATTTGGGCCCTAGTAAGGGTTCCAGATCCAGTGTGAAGAGTAACTCCATTAGATGGCGTACTAATAACGCTAATCAAATTTGTTGAATCTTTAGCGGTAAATACTCCGAACTCTCCTGGGTCAATCGTAGTGCTAGCGTTTACTCCATTGCCGAGGTTGTCCCCAGATGCTGGAAATACCTGAAGCACATTTGCTCCATTGTTAAAAACAGTAGTGCGATTATCTGCTGCCGCAGTTGGAAGAACCACTGCATCATTGGCATTAGCCACTGTAGTAACATCATTAATAACATTAGTCAGTGCCAATCCTCCACCTTGTGTTTGAGTGGTGCTAGCGGTTAAACCTGTTGCAAACTGGGATGTCCCAGTCATGAAGTTATCTACTTTTGTTGATACTGTTACGTCTGCCATTGTGTTTAATTATTAAGGTCTAATATAAAAATCTGATCCACCGGGTCTTTTATAAAAACTAGATCCATCAGGTCGAAAATATGAACTACCAGTAGATGGTCCACTGCCACCACCAGAAAGAACATTAAAACCAGCCTGAGCAAGTCTCAGACCTTCATTGATCATATTAAAAGCTACGTCTCTCATTAGTCAACAAACTGAGTTGCGTGAATAACTCCATCGTTGCTTGTAGATCTAAGAAATTTAGCTGCTTTAGCTGCGTTTGCACTAATAACCAATAGCCCTTGACCATTAGGAAGTACATGACCATTTGAAGCACTTGGAGTAGTGCCATCAAAAGTAATATAAACATCGTTGTCTTGAACATCGATGATTACATAATCAGTATCAGCATGAGGTGCTGTAAGGCTAACAACAGAATCAGAAACTGTAAGGTTTTGGTTGGTTGCGTTCGGATTTGGATTACCTAAATATAGGTTTGATACTCTTGAGTTCATTTATCTTGATTGTTGACTGACATAAGTTTTAAAACGTTGTCCTACGGTGTTGTTGTTGTAAACTTGTTGAGGGTTGTCTAACGATTCAGCTAGATATTGATTAGCAATTTCTTCTTCAAGAGTTGCTTTAGAGTGTTGCCCGTCCATACGCAAAAAATCAGCGTATGTTGCATGGGCCATAAAATAAAAATATTCTTGGGGAACTTCATTTCTAGAGTTCGACCCATCTGTGTCTAAGTCAGTAAGTAAGGTTATTGGTTGTCTGTATGTAACGTAAACACTTGTTGCATCTGATGCAGTCAGATTAATAACATGAGCTCCATCACTCTCTACAAAAAACTCAAAATCAATAGTTGAGTTTCTTAAGAAAGGTTCTTCCCTATGTATCCTCAAGAACTCACCTATTGTAGTTTTACTGGTTTGAGTAAAAGGTACTATAGAGTTTGCTATAGTTCTTTCCTCGCCAACGGTAAGATACCTAGCCCAATACGGTGTTGTATTATAAGCCTGAAAAAACCTCCTGTTTGCCAAAGCAAGCAATTGAGATATTTCCTGCGTGGTAAAATCAGAGTTACCAGCAAGCGCAGAAATTAAATCAAATAAATCTTTGTTGGCCTTATCTTGCATTACACTTTATTGGGACTAAGTTCAGGAAGCTTCTTGTTCCAATATTTTAAAAAATCTTTACTTACAACAGTTTCTACTCCGTAATTTTTAACTAATCTAAAATAGTCCCTAGGAGGAATAGTAGCTACACACTTACCAAGCACTGGATGAGTTTTGCCTACATTTGTTTTAGCTTCTTTAGCAGAAGCATTAATGCGATCTTGTTCCTTAGCTCTCTCCATTTTAAAGCCAGTTTCAATCTCACGCATAAACGCTCTATTAACCTCGCCATCACTGTACTTTGGAACAGATGTAATAATATTCATTACTTAGAACTTTTAAAAAATAAACAAGCTTCAAAAAACTTATTCAGCCTTTTGGCCAAAAAATAAAATTTAAAATTTTTACTATTAGCCAAACCTTGAGGTGCGTAGCGATCACAACGAGATCGGGAATAACATCCTAAGCCTTGGCATCTAATAATATTCATAAAAGAAAAAGGGAGGCCAGAACTGGCCTGACCTCCCCTAATAATGTTATTAAAAGGAACTATCCTCCGAAGTTTTCACCAGCAGTTGGGTAATACTTAAAGAGAATACGAATTTTTCCTTTAGCAGCATCGTTTGGAGCGTTGCCAGTAAAGTTGTAAGTCAAGTCTACAGCAGAAACAACGTGCAAACCCTCGTCAAGAATTGCACCAGTATTGGTGAAAATCTTTCCAAGGTTGCCGCTGTCACTGAAAACATCAACTTCATCAACAAAACCGTCAGCGTCTCCATCGTCACCGAGAGCAATAGTAGCGTCCGTAATGGCAGCACCACCATCAGTAACTTCAGCAGTTACAAGCTCATCAACAATAAGAGCAGCTCCGTAAACGCCACCAGCCATTGCTGCACCACCAACTTGAATGTCAACCGCAGTGGCAGAGCCAGCGGTAGCACCAAGATCAGTGGTCAAATCAACGACGGCTTCGTAGTTAAAACCAAGAGCCAAGGTTTCGATGTTCTGTACTTTTTTTAATTCAATAGCCATTGTGTTTTACCCCCTATATTTTAGCTAATAGCCGTTATTTTACCGTGAGCACCGGGATGGTACATCAACAGCGTGAGAGCACAATCAACAAAGCCACGCTCACCACCACCTTGATTAGGAAGGCGAGTACTGCCCATTGGGATCAACTCAGAAATACCGTAGTATTCTGGGTGTACCAAATAACCAGTGTCCTTGTTGGCCGTGTCAGGCATACAGTCAGGATTTCCGTTGATGATAGAAACCAATCCATGATCGGACTGATAAACTTCAACAGAAAGCTTAATCTGAGCTACATCGCCGTTGTAGTTTACGCTACGAACGCCTTGGTCAGAAGAACTTGCGTCTAGTCCAACGCGAGCAAAGTCGCTAATGTCACGACGAAGAGCAGTATCAGCAACCAGAGTCAAACCATTGCTAGCTCCCGTAACACGGTAGATAGAGGTGATGAGGTTGTTAAGAACTGTTTCTGTGAAGTTTCCACTTGAGTGAATGCTGTCAGCAGGTGTGCGGAAAGCTGCTGGGACGTCAGAAGGTCCAGCAGAATCAATCCAGTCTCCCAATCCACGAAGCTTGTAAACCGTTCCAGCGCCGTCTTCTACGGCTCTGTCATTGTTAGAGCATAGAGTGGCTTCGATGTCACGCTTTAGTTCACGAATTGCTTTTGCTTCGGCCTGAGCTACCTTAGCAGGTCCAACGGAGTCAACGGCTTCCTGTAGATCGGAAACCATGTAGTCGCGACGGAACTTCTGAATGTAGTTGCCGAGACGCGCGCGGCCACTGAATTGATCAGTGAATGTAGTAACGTCAGCGCCTTCAGCTATACCAGCAGTGCTGGGAGAAGAAAGACTGTCTACCGTCCACTCAACAAATGTAGCATTTGCGCGGGCTTTAGTTGCAGATGAAAGGACAGGCGTTTCTTCGGGAGCCAAGATGGTAAGAACATCCATCAAGTCCTCGCGATTGGAAACAGCACTACCCGGATTTGTAGTATCAAACGTATTTGAGATTGCCATGATTATTTATTTTGTAATTGTAAGGTTCGTAAAGTGATGAAATCATCTTTGCGTCCAGAGGTTTTAAATCGGTTTCTTTGTTCCTTTAAGGACTTAACAGAAAGCCTTTCAGTTTTTTCAGACATTGCAGAAGCAGGAGTTGAACCACTAGAAGGAGTTAGCTTCAGCGACTTTCTTGCAGTCGGCTTGCTACCTTCCTTTACCGGTTTTCTTCCATACATGCTGTTTACGGCATGAGACATGAAATATGGAATCTGAACATATATATCAGGAGCAATATCCTCTAACTGTTTTAGTCTTGGATCGTTCATGATAGATATAAACTGACTCTTCAGTTCATTGTCGTTTTCATCCCTAAGCCACTCAAGCTCTTCGACTGCTTTGTTTCCGAGTTGCTGACGCAGTGTCTTAGCATTTTCCAAACTTTGCAACTTTCGTAGCTGGTCTGGAATGTATGTATCGCGCGACTTTCTGGCACTCTGAAGAGCTTTACGCACTTCAGCCTTAGTCATCGGGCGACCTTCTACTGTAGTTATCTCGTCGTCAGCAGAATAATCATCAGATTCAAACAACAAATCCTCTGCCCAACTAATAACATCGTTCACCTCGTTTGATTTTGTTTGAAGGTCATCAATGTTAGATATGTCGGAAAGCGGATTATCTTTTACTTCGGGCTCCTTGATTTGAAGTTGAATAGTTTGCAACTCCTCCTCAGCAGCCTTACGCTTAGCCGTAAGTTCACTTATTCTGGACTGTGCACCGGGAATGAGTTGTTGACGCAAAACGTCTTTTTCCTCATCCGACAAACTGTCTAAATCAAACTGTGAAAGAACATTACCTTCGGATGCTTGCTCTGGAATTTCTTCCTCACTAGCTTCCTCAGCCGATTCTTGAGGCTCCTCTTCGGGCTGCTGCCCTAGTAAAGCCTCGCTACGTCTCTGAACAAAGTCAGACGCAGATATATTTTGTTGGTCCACTGATTCCGGTTCAGCCTCAGCGATGGCTGTGTTGATTTCATCGTTCATAACTGTTTCCACTATTTACGCCTAGCGATTGCGTAAAATTATAGTAGCACAGCTTACAAAAAATCTTTGTGTCTTTTTTCTAGTTTTTTTGAATCAACCATTTGCAATATCTGGTCATATGTAATAATTCTTCCAGATATTTGCTGAAGCTGTTCGGTCGAAGCCTCGTGCATATCTCCGATGCACTCTTCCCGAAGAGCTTCTATCACCTTAATAAAGCGAGCAAAATGCTCGTAGTTGTGCAAAGATTCTATATCTTTTTCTAAACTCATTGCTGCATGTTCTGAGTCTGCATGCCACCCATTTGAGCGGGCGCTGTACCAATTCTACCTATTTGGGCATTCTCAGCTTGCTGCATAGAGAACTGATATTGTCCCATATACTTTTGCAAACGAGCTGAAAACGCTTGGTCAGTTTGCATGCGTTGGGCAATATCCGGCTGTTGAGTGTACTGCTGGATAATTTGCATAGCCGCTTGAGCCCCATTAGGACGTGCTGGCATTTCAATGCCCGCATAAATTTTTGATAAGTCATCTGTAATATCTTTAAGCATTTGCTGCTGAGCAGCTTCCACTGGTTGAAGAACGCTATCAGCCAAGACCGGATCTACGCTCCCAGCAATTAGCGTTACTAAATTATCTACGTTTATTCTTCCGTTGCGATCCAACTGAAGCAAAGAAATCATTGAGTTTAGTTTGTTCTCTTGCTTTTCGGGATCGGTGTTTTGAACATCATAGGAAATTGTGATGTCAAAGCTTTCATCTGGATTGCCCTTGCTAAACATCTGAGGATCTGGAACGCCAGTAACTTGGAAGAAAATACTGTCTGGACCAAAACGCTGAAAGCACTTGTAGCACATTGCTATTACGCTTGAGCAATGCGTTAAAAACTTGTCTACCAAAAACTGTTGTCTTATCTGACTAACCGGACCCTCCCGGTCTAAACCAACAAGCCTGTCAGCCTGAGCCTCTTGGGTTTTCTCCATTTCAACCGATCCTTGGTTGTAAACAGGTGTAGGACCAAATTCAAAGTCTCCCTTGCGGCGATATGGTATCATCCGTCCCGGACCCCAATCTGTAGGAGCTTGTCCCACCGGGTGCATTATTGGTGGCACAGTGGCAAGACTGTTCCTGTCAATACGGCTATCACGCTCAACCTTTACTTGGTTCTGTATTCCACGCAATAAATCTGGAACCGTCATTGTGTCGTAAAGCCTTTTGCTATCTTCAGATAGTTTAGTTACGACTACAGGATATTCTTCATACCCATTCAACAACTCAAACTTAGCATATCCCGGTATGCCCTCCATCCCACTGAACTCGCGATGGAACACCGTACAATATATGCCCTCGGAACCATCTTCTTTGTCTATGAGTCTTTGGTATCCGTAAACAATTTCTATTAGTTCTTCAGCTTCATAAGCATTGTCTGTAAGGCTCAAAGAACGCCTTCCCTCTTGCTCACGCTCAATAGAGTCTATGTTTACTCCTCTGTAGCGATCAATGACGTGTTCTACAAAATTTTCATCCCACCCGTCTGTAATAATTTTGTTTTGCAACTCCTGCGGAGTGTAATACGTTTTCCAGAAACAATACGGAGCACGTTGTGGATCTGTAACATATGGAGGGAAAATAAAATCTCCGTCTGGAGCTAGCGTCTTTACTTCAGGCGCATTTACTTGTCGTCTAACTATTGGCAGTTCAGCAACTCCTAGTTCCCTCAAATCATTTAGAGCTTTGTTAGCCCTAGCTTCAGAAACTCCATCAAAGCTAGATTGCAACATACGGACAACTTGTTCGTTGTCATTTTCGGAAACAATCATCTCACCCAGTTCTGGATTGATAGCAGATATTTGTTCCAGACTAAGCCTTTGGAGAAAAGATCTATCCTCCATGTGCCAACCAACATAAGTAATTAATATGCCACGTTCTAGCAAGTAGTTGGCTCCTAGTTCCATCTCTTCTTTGAAACGAGGAATGTAGCCACTCTTAATCATCCATTTCAAAAAATTTGTAACCACTCTGCTTCTAGCAACGTCGCTAACTTCTACGGGGAACGCCCTAATATTTGCTCTGTTCATGGCAGACAAAAACAGAGAAACCAATCTGGTTATGCGTTCATCTATGACATGGCTTTCCATGTCCGAAGCTCCTTCCCAAGGGAAAGCATCTGCTCCATGCTTGCGCAAATCTCTGCTCTTGCCCGGCCACCAGTTACGGCGATCATCGTAACTACTTCTGCATAAATCAAAATACGCTTCAAGTTCAGTTATTGATTGATCGTAAGCGTAGCGTAAGGATGTGATGTCGGGCTCGTCACTAACGTAGGTTAATGACTCAGAAATTGAATCGCTTTGCATTTAATTTATTTTTAACGTTGTACAGAATGTGATGACAGAATTGTTGGTTCACTCCTATCCTATCACACAAATCTTTGTTTTTGAGGGGGTAGCGGTTTTTATAGTCAGCTATTGAACAAAATATCTCCCAAGCGATAAAGCGATCAATTTGCTCACCCACCCACTTGCGGTCTAGTGTGATGTCATTTGATATATCTGTATGACACTCCGGTTGCATCTTCAATAGCTTCTATTGCCACATTTTTACCAATTAAAACTTTTTTTAATTTCCTTGGCACACAAACCGGAACCCTTGATTCAATCTCTTTTATGTAAGCATATACATATCTTGGGTTTGCAGCAGGTTTCAGAACGTATCCCTTATAATGCTTGGGTACTATCTCTGGAATATCGACAGCTCTTCTTAATATCTCTTGGCCATCTTCATTGATCCATAGGGCTTTGCCTCCACGGCCCGTCATCATCGATGCACAAAGTTTTGATTTAGCCAAAGTAATTAACTCATCTACTTCAGCCTCAAGTTCATCAGCCAACAACCCAATCCTAACCTTTGGCATCAATACCCTCCCCTTGATCTGCTTGTTGCTAACAAGCTTCTGTTTTCCATATGGTCCGGTCCCTCTCCTCCATTCGCCATTCGCAAATATCGAATGAGGTCAAAGAAATCCTTAAGCGCCTCATCAGCTTTACCTTGTGAATTATAGTTTAACAAACTGTCAATCAAATTTCCACACTCTCTATGTATGTAGCACATAGGTCTATTAACAGCATCTATTGGCTCATTGGGATTATATGTAAACCACTCGTCAACTGCACTGATGCCAAGCTCCTCCATACGCCCATCAGATGGGTGAAACAACATCCCATATTCATCAAACAACATAAACAAATCTTCATTGTTGTCATTCTCCCTAGCAAAATACCGGGAGTCACCGATGCGCTCAAAAACATCTATACCAAGATCGTCCTCAATCTCTTGGAACAACTCAGCATACCCTTCCACATTTAACCCTAGCTTTTTAGTTGCAGGTCCAAGCTTCCACTTTGGATCTCCAAACATAGCCCATTCTCCATAAGTGTCTCGGTCAGGCCATTCTCTGCGTATGTAAACATAACCATTCTTGTCTACCGCAGCCCAGATGGCGGTGAAGTTACGAGCCCCAGCAGGGTCAACCACTTGGTAACAGGTAAATTTATTCTTGTCAGATATGTCAGGAAAAGACATTCCATACTTATTGGGTTCATCACCAAGAACATTTACCTCAGTGTTAAATAGAGGAAGCAACGATGTTACGCTTTTGACAGGAACACCATAAGCACGGACCAATATTTCTTCTTGTGGCCGGTCCCGCAAATCTTTGGCTATACGATCATAACCGCCAAAAGGGTTTTCATCAGAATGCAGGTAGACTACGGAGGCATCCCGCTTAGGGCTATACTGCTGTACAGGCAACTCCTTGTTCAACAGTTCAGCTCTTCTTGTCCTCAAGGTTTGGGAGCCCTTTAAATATTCCGCTATGAATGGTGTATATCCATTGATGGGAGTGAAAGCTATCAACATCTTGGAATTCCTAGTAGCCAACCGGAAACGTAAAGTGTTTATCAAAGCGTCATCACCAAGATATTCATCTAACCAAGTTCCTATGTTCAACCTGTTCCCAGACCTAAACCCAAACTCAAAACCCTCCAAGATGGTTTGGTTGTTGGAAAACTGGGTGTAGGTTTTGAAATCTACCCTAGTCCTAGTATCAGGAAAGATGAAGCTGCTACCAGTAAATCCATTCTGCATTGAGTAGTTTATGTAGCCCTCAACACTCTTAGTCTTCTTTTTAAACTCCCTCGGCATCATCTCCCAGATGGCTGCCTGTTGCACTTTCACGCTGGTATCAGCGTTCTGGGAAAAACAAACAATGTGACCGTCCGGGTTATTGGTAACGCTTTCCATTACAATTTTGGCGCACCCGGTAGTTTTACCACTCCGGTTTCCTCCCAAACACAGACACTCGTTGTATGTTCCTAGTCCATCCTTGATACGCTCCCAACCATCTAGGTTGAACCCATGCCTAACAGGATCTTCCTCAGCAGCTCTTATACGGCCCTCATGGGCCTCATGTAAATCTTTTAGTATCTTAGGGTGGTTTTCACCCAAAAACACTATCTCCTCGTCTGTGGGAGGCTTTAGTATTGGGTGCTCGGTAAACTCAATCATTCCGGCAGAAAGTCTTTTAAGTCTTTTAATGTGGCTGAATGAACCAGCGCCAGCAGGGCGGCCATATCTTCTTTTGCTTCTGGGCCACTCCCCTTCTTAAAGATGTCATATTCAAAACCATTCTTGCTCATGGAAGCCACTAGGAATGCTTCCCATTCCGGGTTAATGGTGTCCAAAGACTTCTCAACTAGTTTGATATTCTTATTCATTACACAATCCTGTTTATGTCATGCCTTATTGGATCGGAAGCAAAAGGCTTTCTCTCAATCGGAACCACCTCATGCTCTAGCCTATGGCAGTTGGCGCAAAGCAAATCGCATTTTTCCAACTCTTCCTTAAAAGCCTTCTTATTATCTCTGGCTTTTTTGTACCCCTGCGATATTGTAAACTCCTTATTTCCCCGAACATGGTGGCAATCAAACTGAACCGGCCTACCCTCAAACCCACACTTGGAACACTTCCAAGAACCAAAATGCTCCTTTACTGCGTTATTAACCTCCATCCTTAGCTTGTAGTTGGTGCAATGCCTGCAATCGGGTTTATACTTCTTGGTCCCCTTGTAATGCCCATTTCCATGAAACTCCGTTAGCGGCTTCTCCTCCCCGCAACAATTACACCTTTTAGTCACAACAAACCAAAGGTTTCCCAAATCAAATCCAATAGTTCATAGGGACTATCCCCATAACACTGAACCGTATTCCCATCCCTTGTCACTAACCAAAACTGCTCATGCTGAGCCCTCAACAACTTAACAAGCTCTTTTCGGGTATTGTCATCAAACTCAGGGCTCACTTTCAATGAC
>TARA_R100000329_G_scaffold73874_1_pt1 | contig 12165 bp, 8 predicted proteins | sample TARA_R100000329 | Tara Oceans TARA_R100000329 (sample SAMEA2620783) | marine metagenome | biome: marine biome (ENVO:00000447); feature: surface water layer (ENVO:00002042); material: "saline water (ENVO:00002010), including plankton (ENVO:xxxxxxxx)" | depth 5 m | reverse complement strand
GCTAAGTCACAACGTAGCTTAAAAAAGTGGACTAAACAGAAATGGCGTACATCTAGTGGAAAACCTAGCAAAGGTAAACGTAGATACTTGCCTGATGCTGCTTGGAAAGCACTAACACCCGCAGAAAAAAGAGCAACTAATAGAGCTAAAGCTAAAGGCAATAGAAAAGGCAAGCAACACGTAAGACAGCCTAAAAAAATTGCAAAAAAAACTAGGAGATACAGATAATGTCTAGAAAAAAAGACCCAAGATTAAAAAGAGCTGGTGTATCTGGATATAATAAACCTAAACGTACACCTAGTCACCCTAAAAAATCACACATTGTTGTAGCAAAAGAGGGTAATAAAATTAAAACCATACGTTTTGGACAGAAAGGTGCAAAGACTGCAGGTAAACCTAAGAAAGGTGAGTCTAGACGTATGAAAATGAAAAGAAAAAGTTTCAAAGCAAGACATAGAAAGAATATTGCTAAAGGAAAAATGTCAGCTGCATATTGGGCTGATAAAGTTAAATGGTAAGGAGAATAAAATGAACGTAGTAGTAAGTAAATTATTAACAAGTTTGTTAAGTGAAAAGATTTTAAAAGCTGTATTGTTAAAACTTGGTGATTATTTCATCAAAAAATCTGACAATAAGTTAGATGATGAAATCTGGGCTGAAGTTAAAAAAGCTTTAAAGTAAAGGAGATAAAATGAATTGCGAGTGTAATTGTTGCGGAGGCTGTTAGTGCCAAAACAACCTATCAATATAAAACAATTTGATAAAGGGTTTGTAGATAAAATATCTGATAGAGATTTAGTTACTGGAACATTAGCTGAAGCTAGAAATGTTGATGTTTCTGTAAGAGGTGTTATAACAAATACAAGTAAGTTTGCAGCTGCAGGCTCTACTTTAACATCAGGTTCTGGTGGAACTACACTAGGAGACTCAGACCTATCTCTACTTCCAGGGTATGGGATATTTACATTTAAATCTGATGTAGCACCTAAGTCAAGTAAAAATTCTGGTGAGCACCTAGTATATACTAGTGGTACAGGAAAGGTATATATAAACGATTCTGCTACATCATCAGGTAGTTCAACATTAATAGAGTTTGATAGTTCTGCAGATATAGGTTCTAATGTTAAAGCTGTGTATTATTATGCAGACGGTGGATTAAGAATATCATCAAATAACTTTGAAGCTAATACTGATACAAGAAAGCAAGCATTTATTAGACAATCAAGAAACAGTAGTAATACTATGTATAATACTACTCTTGGTGATAATATGCACTTGTTTACTAGCGGATTAGCTGCACCTACTATATCTGATTTTACTAAATTTACACCTGTTACACCAGACGGTGCTTCTAATGGTGCAAGTCCAACTACTGATTTTGGTTTAGGTATAGCTAATGTTGGTTCAGACGGATTGTGGCAACCAGGTAATTATGCAATAGGTTTAACTTTTGTATATCATAATAATCAAGAATCACAAATATCAAACTTTGGAGACAACTTAGATATTGCAGAAGGCGAATATCCAATCTTACAAATAACCATAAAAGATGATGTATTAGATACAGCAACGCAAGAAAAATTTATACAAGGTATGAGAGTGTATCTTAGAAACTTAACTGCTGGTGATGAAGAATATGTATTAATAGGAGATATAGATTTTGAACAAGGTTCAAGAATATCTTTAACTGATGAGTTTGATTCTTTTGATGCTAAAACAGGTTATGTTATTACTAACGATACAAGAAATGATGCTACTGGTACTATGGCTTATGAAGTTAAACAAGCAAACATAGAAACATATTCTACTATCAATGGGTTTTCACCTAATGAGCACGAAATAGATTTTTATAATGAAGCATACGGATATAAAACAGCAGTAGTAGCAAATCAAAGAGTCTTTGTAGGTAACGTAAAATATAAAGACGCTGTTGGTAAAACAAAAATTATGGGAGATAGAATACAATATACTCCTACTCTTAGGTATGATACATTTCCACAAACATATTTTATAGATATAGGTGCTAATGACGGAGATGAAATTGTAAAGCTTTTAGAATTTAGAGATAGATTATTTGTATATAAAAAGAATAAACTATTTATTATAAACATATCTTCTAATACAGATGCAGGTTGGTATCTTGAAGGAGAGTTTATGAATAGAGGAATTACTAGTCCAAATGCTGTAGTAAAAACAGATATAGGTATTATATGGGCTAATGAGCACGGACTATTTGCTTTTTCAAATGGTATATCTAAGCTTTCTGATTTAGTAAAGGAAGAAACTTGGAGAAATAATTTTAATAATGACCAAGCAATAGTTGGTTTTATACCAAAAAAGAATCAAATAATGATTTTAAAAGATGCTGGTGATATGTCAGATGACGGATACTTATATGATTTACAAACTAAATCATTTGTAAACTTAGATGATTCAGCTATAGCATTTGGTGTTAATACTAACAATAGACCTGTTAGTAATTTTATAACTTTGAATAATGAACTTTGTTGTTTTACAGACGATACAGCTGATATAAGCGGTTCTAATCGTTTAGTATTTTTTGATTTAGATACAGATGTTGCTCAGTTAATAGACATAGAAACACCAACATTTGCTACACCAGAATCAGTAGATAAAAAATATTATTCTGTTTATGTAACATACGAAAACAATGGTAGCAATTTATACTTAAGAACTAAGTATGATACTGAAACAGATTTTGTAAATTCATTTACAACATCAACACCTTCAACAAATGATAGTTTTAACAGACTACAGTCTTCTACATTAACAACACAAGAATTTGTAATTAATGCACCAGTATTTAAAAAATCTATAGCACTACAAATAAGTGGAACTGCAGAAACAGATTTTCAGTTACAAGATATAACAATTATAGCTAGAGCTAAAGGTGTAAGGTAATGAGAACTAAAGCTACACACGCAGCAGGTTCAAGTAAGGTGCTCAAGAAAGGTGCTGTGAGCACCAGTAGTATGAAGAACGGTGAAGAAATATTACAATACCACAACGGTAAACTAAAAGTAATAAGAAAAGAATTTGGTAAACTATTTGAAATGGAATATAAAAGAGCTGACCATAGAGAGTTAGAAACTTTTGCAAAGTTTTCAGATATAAAAAGACCACAAAGAGAAGCAATTAAAGTTATTAAAGAAGGTGTGCGTATAGCTAATGACGGCACAAAAAAATTGTATACAACTCTTCCTGATACATCAGATTCTCAAGCAGCTGGTGGAGAAGCAGTAGTAGATAGTGGTAACATTATACCAAAATAATAGTAGAAATGAGAGAATAGAATTGTATAAATTTTAGAGGGATTATGGGTTACGAAATATCAGCAGGACAACAAGCACAGCTAGACTACGGCTTAGCACAAGCCGAAGCTATAGGCTCACGCTCAGATGCACAAGTAGAATTTGGCACACAAGTTATAAAAGAAGGAGATATTCTAGAAGACCAACTTGATACTCTAGATAGTTTAGCAAGACAAGCAGCACTACAAGACCAAAAACGTAGAAAACGTGGTGGTATTGGTGGATTTATTGGTGGTGTTTTAGGATTTTTAGCAGCAGTTGCAATACCTGGAGGAAGTGCTGCAGCTAAAGCAGCAAAAGTTTTATTACCTGGTCTGGGAAGACAAGCAGGTAAAGCTATAGCAGGAGGTTTTAAAAGCGTAGATGTTGGAGATTTAGACCCTGATATACAAGGACAATTAGTATTACAAAAAAGAAAAGGTAAGAAACTAGAAGAAGCTTACGAAGATTTTGAAAATGCTATCGACGATTTAAATGATTCACAAAAAGAACAAGCATTTATGGAGTTTGGTATTGATGCTCTTATGGGATTATCTAATCTTAAATACGACGGATTAGAAGTAGAAGGTGGACAAACCTTAGGAGAACTAAGACAAGCTGGTAAAGAAGGATTAATAGATTATAAATATAAAGACTATCTAAAAGATATTGCTAACATAACTGTACTTGGTGGAGAAGGTTCTAAAACTACACTAGAAATGTTAAGCCAAATGGAAGGTGATGCACTTGTAGCAAGTGCTCAATCAGCTGTAGAAGCAACTAATAAAAAAGTATTTGAACAAATATCAGGTATGAGTCAATCTAGTAGAGTACCTTTTGAAACTACTATACAAGGATATGATATTAATGAAGTATCAGAAGCTTTAAATCTTTTAACAGGTCAAGAAATGTCAATACCAACTACTCAAGCTCAACAAGACGTAACAAATTATTCTAGTTTAATGGGAGTTGAAAGTGTAAATGTTACACCACAATCTGCATTTAGAAAAGAGTTATCTAAAGATTTTGCATTAGAAATGTTTGACCCAGGTATGTTAGACTACTTAGAAAATTCATATAACAGAATACCAGATGAATTTAGAAAACAATTTCCAAATCAATCATTTAGTAGTCCAAAAGAATTTTTTATAGAGTTCTTACAAGGAGGTAATGTAGCTCAAGGTACTGGTAATAAAGCTGAATACTATCAAAAAAATTGGAAAAGATATACTCAAAACTATCTACAGAATACTCCAACAGAAATGCTTTCACCTGACTTGCAAGCATACAAAGCAGCGTTAGACCCTAATATAAATAATATGTTAGGTAAAGAGTTGTATGAAAAAAGAGGAATAGGACAATGGGCTACAGCTAACAAAGTAGAACAAGCATTTAGAAGTGCTAATCCTTCTTTTACTGGACCTATAAATGCAAATACAGTTACTTGGGAACAAATACAACCATACTTTGCACAGTTTGAATCTAGTGGTAATCCATTAGCAATCAATCTAAACACTGACGGTACTTTAGATTTTGGTGTAAATCAAATGAACTCTAAGTTTTTAAATAGTGTACTAGATAATTTTAGAACTAGTGTTATAGACGGTAGACCAGACCAAGTATATTTAAATATGCAAGATATGTTAAGAAATAATTTATACGCAGGAATTTAAAATGGCAATTAAACCTTACAAATCACCAGATATAGAAGCTATGTTTAAGCAGATAAATCCTAATCAAATAGCACCAGGTAATGCTGCTGGATTAGGTTCTGGAAATCAACTAGGTAATACAGCACCTTCTTTCTTTATGAATAATAATAGTAGTTTGTTTAATTTTGATATGACAGATTCAAATGAATATACTTTCTCTAATCCTATTATGGATTTAGACGGAGATGATGATGATAATGGTGGTGGCGGTGATGTTGATGAAGGAGACGGAACTGAAACAGAAACTGGAGGTCAAGACCCGTTTGAATTATTAAGAGAATTTTTTCCTGACGCAAGTGATGAACGTCTACAAGAACTAGTAAAGTTCGTGTCTGTAATCCCAGACGAAATTCGTGAAGCAGCTGACCCAGATGCTGAAATGTATCAACTTATGCGTCAGGAAAGAACAGCTCAATTAGAAGCACAAAGAGATACTGCAGAAGATAGAGCAAGACGTGGTTTGTTTTTAAATTTAGAACAAGCTAGAGGTATGGAAGGTAAAAGGGGTTTTGCTTTAGGTAGAAATATTTATGGAGATGTTAGTGAGGCTGCAGCAGCAGGATTTGAATCAGTGCAAGACCAATTTGGTAGAGGTTTATATAACATAAATCAATCTATTATAGATAGAGTTGGTTCAGCTGCTAGATACTTAGCAAGCTTAGAAGCACAACAAAAAGGAGATATGCTTAAACTTGCAGACCTTGCAGATTTATTTAAAACAGATAACACTTCGCCTTATGATGATGATGACGGCGAACAACAAGATAACGATTATATGGGTAACCCAAGTGGTTCAGGAACAGGAGATTAATAATGGCTAAGTATATACCTAAGTCAATAGACAATTTTGGTGCGTTTATGGGAGAATTAGCAGGTAAATATAACTTAAGTGATATTGACCCTAACCTTCTTACGCAACAAGTATTTAACTTTATGACACAAAGTGTCAACAATGCTAGACAAGAGCAGAAAGCAGACGAAATAAGAAAAGAGCAAGCAACTAGACAAAATGCTCTTATGGATATGGAAGAAAGAAAATTAAAATTAACTGAAGATAAATTTTTATTAGAAGGTTTAGCAGACTTTGCTAATTCTTCTTCTTTCACTGATGTTACACCTGACTATAGTAATGTAACTATGCAAACTACTGAAGGTAATATGTTGTTAGATAGTTTAGTAGGTTCTCAAGCTATAGAAAAAGTTAGAAAATCTAACATATCAAATATAGTTACTAGCTATACTAATGCAGATACTGATGAAGCAAAAGCTGCAGCTCTAGGAGATTTAGGTAATTCTTTAGTTGGAATCAAACAAGATACTCCTTTGTATAAAAATACTAAACAGATTTATGATGACGGTGTAGAAAAGCTTATGCAGTCTAGGTCTGTAAATGCTTTATATGATAATGCAGAAATGTTTGCAGAATACTTTGGAGTACCTATAAATGTATTTAATGCAGCTGCACAAAAGTCTAATCAAGCTATGCAAGCTGGAGACTTTGATATGGCTAAGAAAATATTTAACGATACCATAGCTACTGGTGGAGGTAACTTACAAGGTCAAAGAGATTTATCTAAGTCAATGCTAGACTTCTTAGGTACAGGTATAAACGTTACTGATAAACTTATGGACAGTTATGGTTTTACTGAGCAAGATACTAATACAATGTTTAAATTTATACGTGATACTATATTTAGTCAAATACCAGTATCTGCTAAAAACTCTATGACAGACGGAGTATCAACAGTACAATTATTACAAAGTGATGAATATTCATCATTATATAATTATGGTAAAATAGTTTCAGGATTAGCAGCACCTGACGCAGGTATTACTGAAAATGATTCTACTTTCGTCTTTGAAGATAAGAGAGGTAACTTAAAAGGTGCTCGAATATTACCTAATGGACAGCCAGACTTTACAGCATTGATAGATGTGAACACAACAGGATACGCCACACCAGAAGAATTTTACAAATTATTAACAGGTACAATCGTTAAATAAAGAATACTATGCCACAGCAAACTGCAACTTTTGATTTGAGTGGTTTAGATAAAAAGAAAACTACAGCAACGTTCCAGCTACCTAGCTTGAGCACCGCACCCACCACACCTACGGCTACGTTTGATTTACGAGCACCTAAGGCTGATTTCGACCAAATACGAGCACCATACACAGCTAAACAAGCTTTCTTAGAAGGTTTAGAAACAGGTGTATTATTTACAGAACCTACTGTTGGATTTTTTGATTTAGATTCTGGTGGTCAAAGAGTTTCAAGAGCTGCTGGTAATGTATTAGGTATGTTTGCAGTACACGGAGTATTAAACTACCTTACAGGTGGTACAGCTACAGTAGCAATAGCTTCAGGTACAAGCTTACAAAAAGGTAGTGCAGCTTTTAAAGCAGTTAAGTCAGCAGGAGATTTATGGAATCAAGGAAAAAAAGCAGAAGCTATAGCTAAGATAGGTTATGGTAATACAAATGGTTTCTTTAATACTAGAGTAACTCAAAGTAGTGCAGTAAATAACTTCTTTAAGAAAGCAGCACAAGACCCAAACGCTGCTCTTAAAATGTTAAGAGGTCAAAGAACAAGAAAAGAAATGGCTATCTTTGCTGCTTATGGTCAAATAGGAACTACAACAGACCAATTACAATCAGATGAAGAGTTTGATATTGTTAAAAATTTAAAGTCACTACCGTTTGATGTGGCTGGTGGTGCTCTATATGCAAGAGGAGCATATAAAAAAGCCGTAGAAAATGCTAGTTTATTTAGTAAAAAAAGATATACCGTAGGTAGTGTAGAATCATTTGGTGCTGGTATGTTATCTACTGGTCTTAATAGTGCAGACGCTACGTTTGGAGAAAGATTAGTTAGTGGTTTATTTGTTGCTGGTTTCAACGGACTTTCAGGTGGAAGTGAATACAAGAGCACTATTAACAATGTAAGCCGAGCACTTCGAGCACACGTACCAGAAATAAAAGAAAAGAAAGTTGCTGATGCTTTAGCTGCATTTGCTACAAGAAAAGCTGCAGATGAAATGGGTAGAATACCAGTTGCTTTCGAGGGTATGGACTTTAAAAGTAAAACAGGATTTACTGCAAAAGGTTTAGGTATGTATCAAGAGAAAGGTAAGATATTAATTAAGTATGACGTATATGCACCTAACGCTACAGAACCAAGAAACAAAGGTGTTGTGAGCACCTTAGATAAATTTTTAGAAACATACAGAAGCACACCTGATAATGTTGTAAGAACATTACAAAACGTTTTACCTGGTGGTAAAGGTTTTAAAACATTTTTTAAAACAGATAAAGATATTATAAAGTTTTGGGAACAAGGTAAGTGGGGGATTATAAGTGCTGACCGAGCACCATTTAAAAGTTCATTAAAAATAATACCAGGAGAAACTAGAGACGAAGCATTAGTAAGAGATATTCTTGCTAGAGGATATGATGAAAAAGATATTTTAAGAATACAAAAAAGTGGTTCATCAGGCTATGAAAACTCTTTTGTTGTAAAGAACTTAAAAGAAACTGACGCTATAGAATTAGGTAAACTTACAGGTCAAGAACAAATATATACTAATAAAGGTGTATACGAACTTGTAAGAAACAATAAGAAACAACCATTAGAAATAGCAGAAGTAGTACTACACTCAAAGATTGCTGGTAGCTCTTTGACTGGTCAAACAGTAGAACAAGGTAAAAAAATTATTGGTAGAAGAAAAAGAGTTACTGGTGGTGGTACTATTCTATCTCCTAAAGGAGCAGGTCGTGGAGCATATCATAGAAAATCAAACACTGGTAGCGGTGTATTTGTACCAGCAAGCCCTAGTAAATTTAATGGAGATGTATATATAGTTGAACTAGCTAATGGTAGAAAGGTAGCAGTAGGTAATGATATAGCTTTTGGTAAAGTTACTAGAAAAACAAAAACATCTAAAAGAATTTTAGGAGAGACTGAAATAAATAAACTTAGAGGTCAAACAAAAAAAGTAACAAAAAAAGAATCTCACTTAGGAGCACATACAGAACTTAGAGAAGTAGAAAAACAACGAGGATTAAGAGATAGTAAGGGTGGAGGTCAACATAGATTAATTAAAGAGTATCTATACAATACACAAAGAACTAACCAATTAACAGAACAACAAGCAAACCAGTTAAGAGGTATACTTACTTTCCAATCAGTTGACGGGGTAACTGGTGTTGACTTTATTGATGACTTTTTAAAAAATGATTTAAAATTAAGTGAGTTTAACACAGCTAGGCTTGGATTATCTATACATAGAACTTATGAATTTTTATATGAAAAAACTGGAGCACCAGTATTTAGAAAGATTGCACAAAAGTTATTAGATAAAGTAGCTGACTCAGAATTAATCAAAGGTAAGTTTTATCGTATGAGACACGCTCAAGAAAAACTAAGAAAAGGTTTGAACGTATCTACAGAAGAGTTTAATGATATTATGTTTGGTATTATAGACCCTAAAAGATTTGGATATAAAATTACTCAATACTCAGATTCTTATTTACAAAGGTTTGAAGAAATAAAAACATTACATAATCAACTTATGGACGAAGTGTATACACTAGCTAAACTAGCTAATGTAAAAGAAACTGTTTATGTGAACGGTAATCTTACAAGAATACCAATAAGAAAAGAAAAGAACTTTGTACCTTTGGTTGTAAGTGATGAACTATTAGAAGTATTTAATCAAAATGACAATCTATATCAAAAGGTTTTCCAGGCTTTACGTATACAAAATCCAGGAGCTAATGATGAAGAACTATTAGCATTGTATAAAAGATTTGCAAACAATACAGAAAAAAATGGTATCTATGGTGTACAATATTCTAGAGTATTTACTTTAGAGCCAGTATACTTTTTAGATGACCAAGGTAAAACAATTAGTGTTAGAAGTAAAGCAGACTATAATTTAAAAGTAGGTGATTCTATAGGTGCTCAAAGGATTGCTAGAAGAATAGAATCATATTCTACTAACTATATAGATTCAATGGATAGATATGGTGGTAGAATATCTAACATTATTACTTTGAGTAGTCATTTTGGAGACGGTATTTATAAGTACGGTAATATGCGTAGTACAAAAGGACAGAAAGAATATAGTGATGATATTATGGAACTCATCAATGAAATAGATTTACAAACAAAAGGTAGAGGACAAGAAGTAAGCAGCTCTCAACTTATTAAATTATTCCAAGATGACTTAGATAATCTTATAAGAACAGAAGCAAGAAGTGCTGGTACACAAGCACTAGCAGACTTGACTGGATATGCAGCTACCTTTGGTTTAAGTGGTTTCTTGTCTCCTATTAGAAACTTTATGTTTGGTGCTATACAAACTATATCTACTACATCTTTAACAGATTTTAGTAGAGCAGTATTTAATACTACCTTTAACAAAAAGTTTAGAAAGCTTTATAGTGCAAAGTTTTCTGAGATAGGTGGAGAAGCTTCTGGTATGAAACTTTTAGATACAACTTTACAAATAGAAAATGCTAGTCAATGGCGTAAGTTATTATTAAAAGGTATGTCGAGCACAGAAAAAGTAAACCGTATGTTAGCAGTAGCAGCAGGTGATTATGCAAGTGCTCGAGCACTTAAAATATTAAGAAATCCTAGAGCATCTGCTAATAAAAAATCAGAAGCAGCAAGATTATTAAGAGACACTCTCGGTATGGGAGATGATTATGTCAAAGCAGTAGAGCGTGGAAACTTTACAGACTTAGAAAGAAACCGTTTGTTAGTACGTGCTCACGGAACTACGCAAGGTATTACTGACGCTGCTTTTTTACCTAGAGTATTTGGTAAAGATTATGTAAAACCTTTTACTTTGTTTACTAGAATTGCTACAATCGTGACTGATAATACTTATAACAATATTGTAAAACCAGCTAGAGAAGGAAACATATTACCTTTATTAAGATATACGGTAGGTGCTGGGGTAGGTGGTTATGCTTATGCAAACATAGTACATACAGCTTATCAAACAGAACCTAATCAATATCAAACAATGTCTGAAAGAGTATGGGACTATTTAGATTATGCAGAATTTTTAGGTGCTTTCTCTATATTAAATGACGTAGCACAATCTTTTTTCAAAGATGATGTAGCTCTTGCAGACCAGTTTGCAGTCAGTAGATTTGCTGGAAATGTAGCTCAAGCTGCAGTATTTATTGCAAGTGGTTTGATGAATATAGATGAGTTAGATGATTACTTCTTTAATACTGATGATATTAAATATGATTTTGCTGCAGAAAAAAGAAACTTATATGAAACATTATCTCAGACAACAGCTTTAACTAGTCAATCATATAAAGTAATTAAAGGTATAAAACAAACAGATGAATTAAAACTTTTCCGTGAGCTTGTAAAAGACCAAAGAAACTTTCAGGTGCTCACTGGACAAAAAGACCTAGACGCTAAATACTATATTCCAAGCGAAGGCTCAGGATATAGAGCGAACTTACATTATCAATATTTAAGAGATGCTTTTTATGGTGGTGCTTCGGTAGAAGAATTTTCAAGAGCATATAGAGCTGCAATCAATGCTAAAGCTATGCAACTTCAAGCAAAAAATAGAAACAATATGACAGCAATAAAAGCTGTTAGACAAGCTCAAAAAGAAGTAGACGAGTATATTAAAAAGCTTGACCCACAACTTTTGAGCACCGAAAGAAACGGCAAAGAAAATTCTACTCACGACCTTTGGTATAAAGGTATGTATGATAATAGACAAGAAAGACTACGTGAGTTTATGAACTTAAAAACTTGGTATAAAAACAGACTGAGAGATGTTATGTTATATTCTAAGCAAGAGTTTAGAACAAAAGACTACCCAAACTACCAACAAGAAATGCAATATAGAGGAAACAACTAATCAAATAAAACATTAGCGTATTCCTGCGTGCTCAGTTTTCTATTCTCTCTATGTGCTCGAGCCTCTTCAGGTGAATTACAAATCAGTGCACTATCTCCGTCATAACCTAAGTCAAACTTACAAGTTGTTCCATATCTATTCTTAGCAACAATAACTTGAGTACCAAACTCTCCGTGCTCGGCTTGGTCATATTCATATACAAAAGGATAATAACAAAAGATAACTATTTCTGCGTCTTGT
>TARA_R100000329_G_scaffold8516_4_pt1 | contig 12169 bp, 8 predicted proteins | sample TARA_R100000329 | Tara Oceans TARA_R100000329 (sample SAMEA2620783) | marine metagenome | biome: marine biome (ENVO:00000447); feature: surface water layer (ENVO:00002042); material: "saline water (ENVO:00002010), including plankton (ENVO:xxxxxxxx)" | depth 5 m | reverse complement strand
TGGTGGTATTAAAATCCAACGTCCTCTTTCAATCGCTGAACACTCACAAATTACAAATCTTCCAACTGGATACGAAGCAGTTAACTTGGCTGTTAAAGATGTATTGCAACCAGCCATTTACGAATGGGCTGATTTCACTGCACCTATTGTTATCACTAAGAAAGAAGAGTTGGAGAACCAAGGCGAGAAAGCAATCGTTAAGATTGTTGAAGCACGTATGCGTTCTGTAATGGGTATGCTACGAAGAGAGTTAAACAAACAACTTTTGCGTGGTAACTCAACAATTCTTACTACTGTAAACACACTGAATGGTGATGTTGCTGGTGGATTCTTAGAAGCAGAAAACAAAGGTCCAGCAGCTGGTAACCAAAATAATACTGTAGGTGGTATTTCTAAGGCTACTTACAATACTACTACTGGTTGGCAAAACCAAGTATTTGATGTACAAGCAAACTTCAGTGCTAACGGTATTAGAGGTATGCAACAAGTTGCTATTCAAGCAAACTCAGTAACTCACATGGGAGAAATTGACTGTGTGCTTATGTCTGAAGCGTGTATGGCAAACTACCGTCGTGCATTGTTCGCACAAGAGCGTTATATCAACGAAAAAACTCTTGATGGTGGACGTATGCAACTAGCCTTTGGTGGTGCAGTTGTTGAACAAGACCTAGAACTAGGTTTTGCATATACATCAACTGACTTTGGAGCAGGATTTATATCTGCTTACTTCCTTAACTTCGATGGAGTTAAGTTGTGTATGCATAAAGATGCTGACTTTGCAGTTTCGCCTTTCGAACATATTTCTGGAACTACTGCACGTGCAGCTCAACTGTATGTTAAAATGCAATTGATTGCAGACCATCTTGGTTCTTGCGGTATTCTTTTCGACGCAGAGCAATACACCTAAGGAGGTTTATTATGGCTACTCAAAATATTATTCAATACTTGGAAACATCTCAGTACAATGCTTTACCTGCTGGTGGTACAGTACCAGTTGGTGTAGAGGCAATGAATCGTCGTCAGATCGAAACCTTTATTGCTTCTGAAGCAATTGCTGTTAGAGAGGCTGTCGCTTTTGACATTACAAAAGCAGGCAATGGCGATAAAATGATTCACGTTGTAAAAGCAGATAGCAATGATGCAGAACACACGGCTTTTGTTGGTGTTGCATTAGGCGCAGCTGAAATTGGTGAAACAGTAGATGTTTGCATTGCTGGATTGTGTGAAGCAAAAACTGATGGTTCTGTAACCAAAGGTTCAGCATTGTCAGTGTTTACAACGGCAGGTGAGTTGAAAAACTACGCAAACTCTGATGTTTTGCCACCTGTTGCATACGCTTGTGAAGATGATGGTACAGCACCTTTGCCGGCAGATGTTGCTACAATTATTGTTATTAAACAATTTTAAATAAAAAAGTCTTTGTACTTTAGGGTGGGGTGTCCAGGATTTGGTTTAACATCTCACCCTTTTTTATTGGAGTAAGGTATGGCTAATCTTAAAGCATTACGTGAAAAGGTTAAGAACATTACAGATTATAGTCCTGAACTACAGCAGTTTAACGATCAACTTGATGAACTAATCAATGACGCATACTACTGTATATGGACTATGAAACGGTGGAACTTTGCTACCGAACTAGACTTTTTGCGTTTTCACGTAGACATTACTGCAACTACAGACCTAGAAAACGCAGTTACAACTGCTGTATACTTGGCTGTGAATAGAGGTGAACGTAAAGTTACACTTAGTGCTGGTATTGATAGACTACACGATCCCGATATATGGGAGGGTCAACCTATAGAAATAGATACTATGGAGTATACTATCTCTAAGGTATTGTCAGTAACTGAGTTGCTATTAACAGAGGCGTACAAAGGAACAACGTATACATTAGGAGATAAGTATACTGGATGGAAGATAAAGAAAAGATTCTATGATTTACCAGAAAACTGCTTAGAACTATTGTATCTTGGACACAGAGATTATCCATATACTAGTGTTACAGGTTCACAAAACCCTTATGGTAAGTCTACAGCAATCCTACCACGAAGAGAAGAGGATCTTGATCTACGTGTAGACTATGCGAATTCTTATGCAGAAGCATACATAACAACACCAACAATAGATATACCTCCAGCAGAAAACATTAAGTTAGAGGAATCTGAAACAGCAGGTAACTTTGTTACTGGTAAACATTATGAGATATGCTGGGCTTTTCTTAAAGATGGTAAAGTTGGTGGATTGTCAGAACCCAAAGTTTATACTATAGCCAACAACAACAAAGGTATTAAGGTGTCCTTTTTAGGTTGGGATGACTTAGTTATACAAGCAGATACATACAACACAGCAGATAAGGTTGCTACACAGTGGGAGGGTTATCGTAAAGTTGTATATTGGAACAAGAACTTTGATCAGAATACCGGTGAGCGTAAAGGTTTACCGTGCTGGTTAGCAGTAACCAAAGGTGGGGGAACCAGAAACTCGTCTGCTTATTTAGAAGTTGCAATAAGTCCAGATACAAGTGCCTTTCAAGAAATTTTAAACATTAACCAGTTGGATAATGGATCAAAAAGATACATTGAGATTGATGGTTTACACCAACAGATTAGACCATACCCACGTGTTAATGGGTTTGACTTTGAAGTTGTTCAGATTAAAGATGGTGGTGGTACTATTACAACATTCCACGATTACGTAAGAGAGGGGATTATGCGTATATACAAAAAGCCCCAGGACCTTTTACTATCAACAGATGTACCACAAATGCCATACGAGTTTCACCAACTAATTGTTTACAAAGCATTAGAAGATATATACCTTAAACTTGGTCAACAGCAGTTAGCAACTACTTATGAACGCAAGTATCTTAAAGAGATAACAGTATTAGCAAAAAGATATGTAGACAAGGTTGATCAACGTGTTCGACGTGGACAGTTTCACTTTGCCCATAGTCGCCCAACTTATGATGGAACTACTTTACGGAGACTGCCGTGAAGTCGCAAAAGTTAAAAAAGTTTATTCCATTAGGTGGTATTAATAGAATACTAACTCCACGAATCGGTGATGCAGAAACAGTATTAAACTGTAGAATGTCTGTCGAGGGTGGATGGGTGGCTAATGTTGGTTTTCAATCTTGGTGGAAAAGTCCAGCATCTTGGACTGTATCTACAGCCACATTGCAAAAGTACTTTGAAAAACAAGTAGACAGTTGCTACCAATGGAAACGACAAAACTCTAATGATGTTTATACTTTTGTTGAACAGAATGGTGTGTTGTATTATGTGCTAGGAAACAAAGGACAAGGTACTACATACGCTGGTACATTCTATGAAAAAGATATAGAGATTATTGATAGTAATAGATACGTACCTAAGTTAGGTGATACTTGTACACAGTATATAAACTTAGGTAATCACCTACTAATTATTAATGGACGTGACAGAGCCATATTATTTAGTGGTCATAAAACATATAGAGACTTTGGTTTTGCTATTGGAAGTCCAACAGTATCTCCTTATGATGTAGATACTGAATATTTTGAAGATAAAGTACTTAAGGGTACAGCAATAGCCTACCCGAAAAGTACAGTGTTTGGATTGGGTCAAGCAACACCAGAACAATTATATACATATCGTTATAAATTAACTACTATTACAGATACAGGTGCGGAGTCACCTTTAAGCGGTGAGCAAGAAGTTTCGTGGGAAAAACCCTCTGGTGCTTCAACTAGACGATATGGAGTAGCATTAGACTTGCCATTAGGTGAAGAGGGCTGTGTTGCTCGTCGTATCTATAGAACAAAAGAAATTAATACAAGTGGTGGATCATATTATTTTCTAAAACAAATTGATGAAAACAGCAGTCGTTTTTATATTGATACATTACCAGATAGATACCTGGTTGATCGAGCGCCTGATTTAATTGCTAGTACAACAATTACTACTGACTTTAAGGTTGGTGAAAACTGGGATAACCGTCTTTGGTTAGCAAAAGGAACTGAGATTATATACTCTGATAGAGGTTTATTCGAACAGTTTGGTGTCTTAAGTTATTTTGAAGTAGGTACATTGCGAGGTGGAGATGTTACACAGTTGCAATCTTTTTATAATAATTTAATAGTCTTTCGTGAATCTGCTATAAATATTATAAGTTTTGATAGTAATGGTTTTAATATTTCAACTATTACTAATACTGTAGGTACAACAGCACCAAACAGTGTAGTAGTTATACCACAACTAGGTATTATATTTTTAAACGAACAAGGTGTGTACATTCTTACTGGTGGACTGAATGGTGGCGCTAGTCTAAGTGTACAAAAGATTAGTTTTGGTATTGATGATCTATTGAATAGAATGAACTACTCTATGATTCATAAGACAATTGCATCTTATAGTACTATTGAAAGAGAGGTTTGGATACACTTTCCATCAGATGATAGTGTTGTGCCGGACACAGGTATTGTTTTACACACTATGACTGGTAATCCTACTTGGTCTATAAGAACATCACTAACCAATGCTAAACAAGCATATTGGTCTGCTATGACCACAACGGTTGATGGATTGTTCTTGTTAGGCACAGCACCAGATTGGACTATTAGTGCAAGCCAAACTACTGATAAATTTGGTGCGTTACAGGTAATGACGAACGCTAATAACTGGGGTCAATCTTGTACAATATCATCTATATCTGATGGTAATGGTGTATTAGCAATAACAAACGCTGCTAATCCAGGTCACACGTGGGAATCTGAATGGTATAACTTTAATGAGAATGATGTAAAGATACGATTCTATAGTGTTGAGTTACGATTATTATCTTATGGTGATAACTCTTTTAACTTCTTTTACAGTACAGATTATTCATACATAGAGAATGCAACATCTGCACAAAAACAAGCTAGATCAGAAACTGTATACACAGTTGCAGAAGATGCAGTGTTTGGTGCTGAAGATGCCTCTGTAACAAAAGTACCTTTTACAATAAACGAAAGTAAAATATCTGATGGAAGATTGATTGTTCTTAGATACGATGTAAACACACAATTAGTTGATCAGTTTAAATTTGGCATACGTTCAACTGATGACACTCAATGGCATTTATTGTCTATGAATATATTATCTGATGCACAAGCATTGCCTGCTCTTAACCAGGCTACACGTTTGCAGAGAGGACAATCACGATGAAAGTATATACACAACAAGGTCAAAAACGGTTTGATCAGGTTAAACCAGAAAGCATTAATGATAATACACAAGCAGTTGTTAGTGTTTACAATGGACGTATTGATGGACAAAACTTTCCTATCAATACATTAGATAAGTTTAAATTTGTACCATCATCAGTAACCAGTACTTCTACTGCTAATGTTTATGGTTTTGTTTTTAATGGACAAACACAAGATTATTATTTTGTTAGACGTTGGAACACATACGAGGGCAGTGTTAACATACATTTGCCTTTATTAAGTTTTGATTTGAATGCATCAAATTGGTCTAGTGGTTGGAACAATTTAAGAGATATAGATAATACTTTTAATGATTTTATATTACAGTTTGAAAGTTCTGAGGGTACTTTAACAGGGTGCATTGATATAGACTTTCGACACGGTGTTGATGTAGTTTCAGGTGCTAATAAATGGAATGAAAAATGGTGGACAAGATGGGGTTTATTTTGTAATGATATACTAATAGCAGAAAGTGGAAGAGTCTATCCTAGATTAGAAAACTTGTGCATACCATTTAATATATTTGTAGGAACGCAAAACATTAAACTAGAGTTAAAATGGCAGACTATTAATGATGGAGCAGAAGATAAGGTTGGCGCATCAGCAGGTACTATAACACCTTGTAAATCTATATTAGAAATATATGGTGCTTCTATTTGGGCTTGCAATACTAAGAGGTAACTATGGGAAAAATTGGTAATCAATATTTTGATGGTGGTGTAGCACCTAACGCAAGTCAACTAAACACTGTGTATGATGCAGTTGCCGGTGATTCTATTAATGATCAGAATATAGAAACTGATTGTCTTAATAGGACACACTTTAGCGATACGACAGCCAATAGAATAAATCAGTTGTTTACATTTGATTATGGTGGATCTACTGATTGGGCAACATCTAGTACAACAATGGCTACTATAGCAAATGGTGCATCATTATCAAAAGTTCTTCCAGCATATACTACACACGGTAATGTAGTAGTTAGAGTACAAGCAACTGGATTGGTAAGTGAACTTACTTTACCTGGCACACCATCAGGAGGTAACGGTACACCTGCACAAATAAACCGTAATACTTATGCTTTTCGGTTGTTAATGACACTAAACAGTGGGGGATCTACTGTTGATGTTGCAAATGCAACATATAGTTTTAATGTACTATCATCACAAAGAACAAACACATCTTACAATGGAACTACTAATCCTATACAATGGCGTTCTTTTGGCTTTAGTGGTCTTTGTACATTAGCACCAGGCGTAACAATAGACAGTGTTGAATTGCAAGGCTGTGTTGGTTTTGCAAGTAATACACTAAGAGTCCAACATAATCACATACAAGTTATTGTAGTGGAGAACTAATGGCGTTTGTAAAACCTTATACATACGTTGATGGTGCTGTATTAACAGCAGATAATCAACAAGCAAACGAACAAGCCTTGCAGTTATATGTTAATCAACAAATTGTTGCTGGAGACATTGCTGTAGATTCAGTAGTAGGTGAAAGTATTGCTACACCTAGGTTTGTAAATGCTGTAAATACAGCAGAGTTTGTAACTAAAACAATACAAGGTCGTAGTATAATTAGATTAAGACACGACTTTGCATATTTTTCTGCAACAACAAAAGGACGTAATCAAACATCTACTTCTGTTGAAGATTATCAAAGCCTAAATACAACTGGCGCAGAAGTAGTTATATACAAAAACAATACTAAGGTAATGATTACAATATATTTTAAAGCGGTAGGTGATGAAAATACACCAACTGGTAGTGGTCGGTATCCAGGTAATGGTCAATGGGATAATACATTTAAATTACAATATGAAAAAGATGGTTTGATTACTACTTATGGTGGAACTAGATCATACGTGTTTGAAGATACTACAACAGGTTCTTCATTAGGTGCGTACAATCCAGGTTCAGATGGTATAAGTTCTGGACACAGGAGCATAATGATTAGCCGTATGATACAATTAGATGTAGGTAGATACAAGTTTAGTGTGGCAGTTAATCCTAAATTAGAAAAAGGTAATATAAATTGTCAATCATTTTTAATAGAAACGTTTCACGTTTAGGAGTGTATAATGGATCCGTTAACAATGGGTTTAATAAGTGCTGGAGCAACTGCAGCTCAAGCAATACCAGGTGCTTATACTCAGTATAAAACAGATAAGGCTCAAAAAAAACGTCTTGAAGAGTTAAAGCGTTTAGAAGAGATGAATGCTTTAGGTTTAACTGAAGAGCAGTTTGCTAATTATAGAAATAGATTAGAACAACCAGTTATGCAAGCACAGAAACGTGCAGATGCTGAAATGCGTAGACTTGCAACTCCAACAGCACAACCAGCAAGACAATTGCAACAGGCTATGTTAGCGCAACAAAATCGTGAAGCAATTGAAGCACAAATAGCATCTACTTTACTAGGTATTGACTTGCAAAAACAAGCAGAGCAACGACAAGAAATGAAAGACCTAAGAGCTGCACAAGATGAACGTTTAACACAAAGAATTGATGCTCTGACTGCTCCAGCGCTTGCAGGAGCAGAAGCATATATAATGGGTCAAACTTTACAAACATTGTATAATCAACCACCACAACAACGTGTAGAAACTGTATCGCAAACAACTGGTGCTACTCCGGATCAAATACAAGAAACATTCCCTATATTGCAAAAAGAAAGTGGACCTGATGGATTGTTCCCACAAGGTTTTGAAGCAAGTAATAGAATGCAAACAATTGCTCAAGAATACCCTACCGTTACAGATTCAACTACAGGAATTACTAGACCAAGAACGTACACATTTGGTAATAATCCAATACCACCACCACCAATTCTACCAACAAGTCCAGGTTTTAGACCAACAAATATATTAAGTGAAATGGGTATGGGAATAACTGGTCAAACGGAACTTGCACGTAGAGGGTTTACTGAACAGGATATGATTAGATTCCAACAATTTAGAGCAAATAATCCAAATATGTCAGATGAAGAAGCATTAAACTATTATTTAACTATAATGGGTATGGGAGGTTTATAATGGCTATTGATAAAGTTGGTGGTGAATATATTATTAAAGGCAATAATACTAACCCTGCGCTTACACCATCTGGTCAGTCGTGGGCTAATCTATTAACCCAAGAAAAGTATAAGTTGTGGCAAATTGCTAATCAAGAAGCAATGCGTCAACTCCAAACAGAACAACTAAATGCAAAGCAACGTCAGCAAAGAGTTGATCAATTACGGCAAGATTTACAACGCCAACGTGCTAGTACACAACAAGGTATTGACGCTTTACGCGCACATCAACTAGACGCTATTGGTGCATCAAACACAGCAACCTGGAAAGAAGAACAACAGAGAGGTAGAGGCTTTGCTGTATCGACTACATCTGGCAGTGGTAGTGGCAGTGGTAGTGGTTCTGGTAGTAGAGGTAAAACCATAGATAAATTAAAATGGGAAAATACGCAACGCGAAAATAGAAATAATTTAGCACAAGATATAGAACAAAGAATTAATGAAAGAGTACGTGGCGAGAATAGCGAGTTTGTAAAAGAAGCATATAAGAAAAGAGCTCAAGGAAACGTTCTGTCTGTAGAGCAAGATGAGGCTATACAAAAATATACTAATCAAAATCCTGAATTAGCAAAAGCATTAGACAGTCAATTATTACGTTTAGAAGAACTAAACAAACGCATTGAAATATACGATGTTGCAGGAGAGGCTGGTCAAAACAAAATTATAGAAGATTCATTTTTGCAAATAGGTGGTTCTGGAGGTAGTGGTAGTGGTAGTGGTTCTGGTAGAAGAACCACAGTAAGGTCGAGAACAGGTGTAAAACCTGTTACAGATGCACCAGTACAAGACTATACACCAGAAATTGAAAGACAAGAACAGCGTCTACGAGATATAGAACAACAATTGTTGAACCTAGAAAACGTAGAAATTCCTGTTGGTGACGCTATAGGCGGGACAAGAAGAATATTAAAAACAAAGTTTGGGCAGGGTAACTATCAAGAACCTGTAGCGGAATCACCAGCAATACCTACAGAACCGGTTGTGGCACAACCGGTTGCACAACCAAAGGTACAGCCAACACAAGAAACTACCGATGAACTAATGTCACAAAAAGATGCTGAAGCATATCTTGATAACTTGTTTGCTAGTAGATTAACACAACAAGGTACACAACAGAACTTTCAAAGACCTAAAGCAACAAGTGAATTACCAGCAGACGTAGAAACACGTAATACACCAGAATTACCAGCAGACGTACAAACACGTATTACACCAGCAGTATCAGCCCCTAGTCGTACAGAACAAACAGTTGTTCAAGAGATACTAGGACTAGATAATCCTTTACCAGAACTTCCAGTTAAAGGCAGTTATGCTCAGCAATATGGTGATATAACTATTGATGGTGTTTCTGTACAGCAAGATTATGAAGATGTATTTAGATTAGAGCAGTTTACACCAGAAATGGCAATACAAAATTTAGATTCTCGAATGGAAATTGAATTAAGTAAAGAGGGTGCTACACAACAGTCTGTTGCAGACGCTGTTCAAATTACAGCATTAAAATTATTAGATCAAAATTCTAAATTTAGATTATCTGATCCAGAAAAATACGATAAATATAGAGATGCAATTTTTGATTATGTATTTAAATTAGTAAATCCAGAACAAGCACGGTCTTTTGATACTGCAAAAGAAATAATTGCAAGCAAAAATTTAGATGAAATGACTCTTTATCAATACGTAGATGGGGCAACTAAAGAAGATAATGCAAATCTACTACGTATTTTACAAACAAACTGGGGTGCTTTAACAGATCCAAAAGACCTAAATGATAAATCGAAAGAGGCATATAAAGCAATAGACTTTGCTTACAAAAATGGTGCTATAACTGAAAAACAGTATAAAACATATTTTAATTTATTAAGAACCTGGACAATGGTTGGTAAACAATTAATGAATAAATCGCTTGCTGAACAAGACGTAATCTTAGATAAACGATTCACAACTTCTGTGTTTGGAGATTAACAATGGCTAGAACTGTTTTGCCTGTAGATTTGCAGACTGATTTAAAAGCAATTGAAAAAGGCATTGCAGAAATGGCAATGACAGAATCGGATGCAATTACAGCATTAGGACAATTGCAAAATGCTGATGGTAGTTTTGTATACAGTGCTGATGAAGCGATAGAAATAGTAAACAACATACGTCAAAGAAGTTATCGGTCTGGTTATGGAACACCAGAAGAAATGGCAGTAGGCGATTCGTTGCTCTTTGGTTCTGCTACTCCGGCTACTGTTGTACCTAGACCTGACAAAGGTTTTGTAGAACGTGTTGAAGATATGGTAAAACTACAATCAGTTAGACCAGAGTCAGCAGGTATTGAATCATCTTTTGAATGGGATTTTGACGGATATAAAAACTATTTAATACAACAAGGAGTAGATTCTAATATAGCCACTAAACATCTTGTTGGATTAAATACTGTTTACAAAATAAAAAGAAGAGAGGGTTTGAATCAAGAGGAATCATTAGCAGCAGCTCAAGAGGAAATAAATAATTTAGAGACTGTTAAAGATATAGAGTTTGATTTTGATAAAAGTGGTGTAAGAACACAGGTAAGGCAAAGTTCACAAAAGTTTCCAGACTACACACCTGCTCAAATGGCTTATGTTAAAGCATTAAAAAATAAAGAAGTTAACGACCGTATATACCATTATAAAACAAATGTGTTTCCTAATAAAGAATATGATCATACTAAAATATTGGTAGACGGACAATACGAAGTAGATATACCTACAGACCTATTAATATATATTGAAAATAACAAACGGTTTGAAAAACCTTTTACAGGGTATACTCACGAAGATAACATTATAAAAGGTAACTATGAAATAGTGTCACAAACAACTGGTCCGTATGAAGATTTATCAAAGAAAGTAAATCTGTATACACAAAACGCATTAGCAAAAGCGTTATCAGAAGTAGATGTAGGCGCACAACCAAGAAACATTTGGTATTTAGATCCTGAATTAAAAGATGCGATACTAACTAATCCTGAACAGTTTATAGATGAGGGTTTGTTGTTTGATACAATGTACACTGGTGGTACTACTGAAACTATGTTGGGCAGTTTCTTTCGACAAATAGGAGGAGCCGGATCAGTAGCATTAGAAACAGTTGCACCAGCAATTACTCCGGCTATGGCTTTAGCAACTGAATATATAGCAAAACCTATATCAAGTGCAATACAAGCACCTTTTTCAGATGACGTACAAAAAACTGCTCCTTTAACTTTAGGTTATATGATGGGTGCAGAAGAGCGTAGGCAACAAAAGTTAAAAGAAACAACACCACAGTATGCTTCTGATGAATGGTGGCAACGCATACCTGCTGGATATGCAAAAGGTACAACTCTGTTTGAATTAGGTATGGAGGCAATAGAGGGTGAGGGTTACGATTTGCTTACCAAAACTATAGTAGGTGTACCATACATTGGTGCTGATGTTTTAAACCCTGTAGATCCGCTTTTCTGGAAATTTCCTAGTGCAGTTATAGATACAAAAAACATTACAAAAGTAGAAAGAGCGTTAGGTGAGGGTGGTGTAACTAGCATTAAACCAGAATTAACAAAACAGTTTCTTATTAGAGCCGAAAAAGAACCGGTTGTTAAGGCAATTATCGGTTCAATGCCACAAAAGTATCAAAAAGCATTGAACAGTGGTGGTGATATAGAGAATGGTTACGACATTCGTTTCCAGGCCGGTTCAAAAATTAGACGTGAAATAGAGGCGCACGAACATTTTTTATTGCAACGTAATAGTGGCGTTGACGAGTATGATGCTTATCTTAGTTTAGAAGACAACTTTCCAACAACAGTATTGGCTAAACAAATGAAACGAGCCAATAGCGTTGAAGAACTAAAACAAG
>TARA_R100000329_G_scaffold102212_1_pt1 | contig 12180 bp, 11 predicted proteins | sample TARA_R100000329 | Tara Oceans TARA_R100000329 (sample SAMEA2620783) | marine metagenome | biome: marine biome (ENVO:00000447); feature: surface water layer (ENVO:00002042); material: "saline water (ENVO:00002010), including plankton (ENVO:xxxxxxxx)" | depth 5 m | reverse complement strand
TATTGTAGATACAACTCCAAATCAATCTACTGTTAATATAAACAACGTTGAGTCTTTTAGTATAACAAATAGTATTGGTTCAGATAATTTATCTTTTGATACGTCTAATGCATTAAGTGTTACGCTAGGAACTATATTGTCTACACCATTATTGCAAGAGCTTGATGCTTACAAATATAGTTTAGAAAATTTTACAATAAATAATGCAAGCACTTTTACGACTGGAGACATTATATATTTTGAGTTTAGTAACGGAGCAAATGCTTATAATAGTATAATAAAAAAAGCAGATGTTCAATATGTTACAAAAGGCGCATATATGAGTTTAATGATTTTTTTAAGCTACAATAATGGATTGTTAAGAGTTATGCATAAAGGTTATTTTGATTATGAATCATCAAATACTACAAACATAAATGGATGGAGTGTTGGTAGAACAATATATTTAGATCATACAAATAAAATAAACACAATACCAACAGCAAATTCAGGTCACTGGGTTAGATCTTTAGGTTTTTGTGTCCCAAATAATTTAGGAAAAGCAAGAATTTGGTTTGAACCAGATAGAACGTATTTAAAATTAGCTTAAAATAAAAAGAAAATAAAATGGCAAAGTATCCTACAATAAACGGAAACACAGCAACAGAATTAGATTTAAAAAACCCATTTGATGATGGAGCTTTTGATGCATATGTTTATACTAATCCCGCTGGAAACACAAACAATCAAAGAGCAAACGTAGTAATTACTGTAAAAAATGCTGCTGTTGCAGGATCTGGAACAGAGTTAGAAATTCAAAAAATTGAAATAAAAAGGTTAGATATAGGAAACAATGCAACTATTCAAGCAATAGATCAATTTAATGACGTTGATACTATTGGTAGTTTTGTTCAAGGTTTTCAAATAAGCCCAAGAGTAAGTGGTGTTCCATATATTGGAGACCCTGACACTTCTAGCGGAAACAAAGTTGCAAGCACCTCTCCTGTTACTCTTTCAAGTGAAGCTGAAGGTGCTGCAGGGTTTTTAACAATTACAGGTGCATCAACAAATGTTACCGCTAATGTTTTAGGAGCTACAGAACCTAACTACGATATACTACCTATATACACTGCTGAGTATTTAACTGCGCATGCATCTGGTTCTTACACAAATCCTATTCCAGACAACTCTTATGCTACTTTTATTGTTGCATATCAACCATCAACAATTCATGATGGTAGTGAAATTTTTAAATTATATATAACAACTAATATTGGTGCTGTTGTAATAAATTTAAACGTTAGTAGTTATAATGAAATTCATTTTAAAGGCGAACTTGGTGATATAAGTAGTGGTGAGTTTGTTAGCTCTGGTGTTAATGTTTTTGATGGAAATAATTACTTAATGGGTATGGCAGGAAGTGTTACAACAGGTTGTTTTCCTGCTACAAGAACTTTAGCCCAATTAAGAAGTTTTATAGGTTCAGACGATACAATAAAAGTACATGATGCTTCTACTTTTTCAACAGGTAATTACAAGTGGCAAAATATATTTATAAATAACGGAGCTATAAGTGGTGAAGCAAGTATGTCTATACCTACTGGTGCTTATGGCAATGCTAGTAATACTAACACTGACAATTATTTTGATTTTACAAGTGGACTTATGACGGCTTGGCAATTGGGTCTTAACGGTACTATAATGCAAGGTAATAGTAACGCTGAAAATAGTTTTGGTACAACAAAATTATTTAAAACATTTAGCCCAGATGGCGAAACAAATAAAGGAACAAGAAGGTCTGGTGGAGATATTGATAATGACAATAATACAGATTATGCAAAAAATGAGTTTATGCACTGGAAAGCAATACACATGTTGTATGATCCAGAAAGTTATAACCCAGCAGATTACACTCCAATTAACGAGCATTACTCTATGGGATTTGCTTGGGGCGTATATCAAAGAGTTAGCTCTATGAATGCTTCATTATCTACTGACGATCCTTTAAATATAACAGCAAATGAAAACCTTAGTACACCAATAAGTTTTCAAATAAATAATACTTATAATTCTCCTACAGGTATTCATAGAACTCCTTATTTTTTACAAAATGGTCATCGTGTTTATTTAGCAACGCGAATTAGATGGAATAATTTTAGTAACGTAAAAAATTCTACTTACGGTACATATATTCCAACTTTTAATTTTGATGACAATATAGCTTTAACTGGACACTCTTCGTCTAATTCTGGATATGGAAGATTAACATCTAGCGATGGTGTAGATTCTTATCCTATAGGTTACAACCCAACAGGTAGTGGAGATTATACTACAACAGGTAATTTTGAATTATTTGATACTATAAATAATCAAACAAATTGCCATTTCAAATGGAACTTAAGAATAAATAGAAGTTGTTCTAGTTTATATACTTTAACTAACAATTTTTTTGACAAACAAAGTGATGTAGGTAATTGGGATTTTTATGATGTACAATTCCAAACTCATGAAGATGATTTATTATGGAACAACTCAACCTCTGCTGATAATCCAGGATTATATCCTGGGCGCGCTCTTTATTATAAATTCAAAGTAGGCCCTAGTATGCCGCACCTTGTTATTGTACCTAAAGACACAGCAGAAACTGATGCACAACACGGTGGAGTTCCTGCTTCAGTAAACGAAAAATACACAGACGATGGTTTAGGTACTTTTGATTTTGATGCTCAAATTACTAGAGAAGAAATTGATGGTTGGTATGAGCTTGACGGTACTGATTTTGATGGTGACCCTGTGAATGATACTACTAATGTTGGTAGTGACACAAATTCAAAACATAAATTTAGTGGGTATGGTGGACAACATTTAACTGCAAGAGGAAGCAGTGTTGGTTCAGCTACTGTAGCTGCAGATGTTGCAACTTTTATGAATACAAACTCAGCTTGGAACACATCTGCTAGTAGAATACATTCAATTAATGACCCAAGCTATAGCCATATTATAAAAAGTACTGGTGCATCAATAAAGTCTTTTGTTCCAGATGAGGCAGTATATGATTTAGGCAATACAAAAATTAGTGCTGCAGACTCTAAATATTATGCTTATGGAGTATTTAAATTAGCTAACATGAGTGATAATGTAGAATACATACACTCTATGAATACTTATAATGCAAACATTGTTGAAATAGATGTTACTGATAGTGCTAATAATAACAATTCACTAGCAAATGCAGGATACAAACCTAATGCAAGTTCGCCTGAAGCAAAATTATATGTTTGTATAGGAGACGGTTCTAGTAATCCTTTTGAAAATATTAGTTCTGCTACAGAAACAGCGTTTGGTTTTCATCAGAAAAAAGCATATTACGGTAGTGGTAGTTTTGCAGATTTAACTACTGGAGATGGTCTTGTAACTCATTATAGAAATCAAGGTTCTGTAGCTCATTATGTAAGTCCAATTAGAAAATACAATGATTTAGATGATGGGACAACTGGTTATAGTAGATTTGAAAATAATGATAGTTCAGGTGAAAATTTTGATGCAGAAAATATAGATGGGCACGTTCCTAGTTGGACTAAATTAGTAAGATATAATGGTACTACTAGTTTTCAGGGAACTAAAAACTACGAAGGTAGCACAGGAGCTGGACCAACAGGTAGTGCAGACAACCCACACGGTGATAGATATATACACTTATTAATGGAAATTGATCCAAATAATGATTTAAACGATTTAGGTACATACAGAAAAAAATTAGAAATTGTTACATATAATAATATGTGGCAAAATAGAAAAAATACAATACCAGCTTTAGGAGCTATAGTTGATCAAGCACCATCTGGAGCAGTTGCAACTGGCGAGAGTGCGTGGAAACTCCATGTTAGTAGTTATATTTTTAAAGCAACAGTAATTCCTGAACCAGTATTAGAAGTTTCAGATGCAGACAACCAACAATTTATAAGTGGTAGTACTGTTGATATGCAAGACATTAATATAGGATAATATGCCTGGCGTAATATTGCCATGTAATGCAAGTGATTATGCGTTTGGCTTAGGTCAAGAGGGTAGGCTTTGTGAAATTAAAATAAGAAACGTTGACGTTGTAAGGGATGTTTTAATAGATAAATCTTATTTAATTAATCATTTACCTTTTCAAGTTTCTCCTATACAATATCCTTTTACTGGAGCTGAGTTGGCTATGTGGATGCTATCAAGTCATCAAGATTATAGCAATACACATTTAAGTCATCCATTACATGCTCCTTTAAATAACTTTAACATTCCTTATCCTAATACTTTGTTAAATGGTACATCATTGCAAATATATAATGCATATAATCTAAATCATAGATTTAGAAAAAGTTTTGTTTTAAGACCTTACGACAATAGTGGTGATGAAATGAGGTTTATAGTATTCTTTTTTCCTTTTATTAAAAGAGAATATTCAGCAACACTTGTTATAAAACACGGATTTATAAATTATGATTCAAATACTAATACTTATTCTTCACCTTTAGATATGAGGTTTATTCTCAAATTTAGAGGGTCTTTATTTGGTAATGTTGATGAGATCGATCACACAGATTATCCTCAACTAGTTTTTGAAGTAGACTTTAACAACGTAAACAACATTTTAGAAATACACTAATGCCTGATCCAGTAATAGAAATAGTAGATCCAGATAACTCTGGAATATCACAACCAAATTTATCAGATTCAAATGATGATCTAATAATTGATATTTTTAATCCAGATGGAAGTCCAATTAGTATGGGTGAACCAAACAACCAAAATTTAACTACGCAAAGTTTAGAATTGTCTGCTGGTTGGAATCTTATATCATTATATTTAGATGTAACTTGTGGTGAAGGTAGTTTTACTCCAAACGCTGCAGCAGGTAATGCTAGTGGTTATAGCGCTCAACTATTTTTAGATAGACTAGGAGATAACATGATTATAATGAAAAATTATCAAGGTAATGCTTTTCTACCACAATTTAATTTTAATGGTATAGGTAATTTAACAAATGGTTGGGCTTATCAAATAAAAGTAGAAGAAGCGCAAACAATAAGTTTTACAGGTAAAAAATTAATACACGAACAAAATCCTAATGATATAATGGTTAGCGTAGTAGAAGGTATGCACATAAACTTTCCTGGCGGTTGGTTTATGGTTGGGATGGTTCTTGACACCCCAAAAGATATGGCAGAAGTTTTTGCTCCTTTTGTAGATGCTGGTATTTTTATTATAGGAAAAGACAATCTTGGTAGTGCTTTTTTGCCAGCTTGGTTTTTTAATGGTGTAGGAGATATGATTCCAGGACAAGGTTATCAAGTTAAATTAACTCAAGCTGGAACGTTAGCTTTTACAGCTGATGTTGCAGAAGATACATTTAGCCCACAATAATTATGGCATTTATTAGAGGTAAAGGTAGAATGAGAAGAGGCCGTGCAGCGGCAAAATTAATTGAGGCTATTTATGAAAAAAATAATATAGTTCCAGTTGTTACTACAAATGAAGCTCCAGAACAAACTGTTAATGCAACAGAAAGTAATTTTGCTTTAAATATTGAAGTAAATATTATGAATGAATTTGCTTTTAATTTACCTTTTCCCGATCAATATGTAAATGATTTAATTACATTAATTGATGTTTGTCGTGAAAAAGAGTTTGGAGAATATGTAAGTGTGAGAGTAAAAAAAATGAATCAAAAATTTATAACAGAAGATTTTGTTTCTTTTATGTATACCATTTTAACAATACCAAACTTAGAAACATTATTTCTTAATGATACAAATGTTAAACAAGAAAACAATATTATATACGATATAAAATTAGAGATTAATCATTTAAAACGTTTAACAAAAGAGTATAACGATTTTTTATTTTTTGTACAGAGAAACTCTAAATTTTTTATAGAATGCGTTGATTCGTCAGAAAATATATTTGGGTATAGTAGATCTTTTTTATACGCAGAATATTTTAGAAAACCAATACAAATCTCAGCAAAAATAAATGATACTACATCTTCATCAAAAGATGGATTTAATCTTAACGAAGAATTTTTTTTACGTTTAAATGTTAATTCTCCAGATAGAAAAAAACTTTTATTTACATCCTCATCTAACCTCGCTTTAGATAAAGCAACAATATCAATTAATTCATTAACTTTACAGAAATGATTTTAATTACAAAAAAAATAAACATAAAACTATCTTTTATAGATGTTTTAACAAGTGTAGAAACAAAGAAACCTTTAACATTAAAAGTTTCTAAACAATAATATTATGGCAAAACTATCTGTAGACATTGCAAAAAAATATGATTTAACTGTAAGAAGAAATGATTCTTTTTATTTAAAAGTAGTTTTATCAAATGAAGACGGTACAGCTTATAACATAACAAGTCAAGCTGGTGTAGCTTATCAAGCAGATTTTAAAATATACAATTCTAATGATGAAGTTATACTTGGCTTTAGTTCTGCTTCTGGCCAAAATAGTCCAATTATAGATTCAAGTATAAGTGTTACAAAAGAAACTGCTACTTTAGTTATATCAACAACTGCAAATAATATGGGTATTTACACTGGATCTTATAAATATAAATTAGTTGTAAGTGAGTCAACAGACAATGAAACTAACACTGTTATGGTTGGTAAATTTAAAATTATAGATATATAATGAGTAATACTATTGTAAATATTACATTACAATCTAAGTCAGACCCTACAATAAATATACAAACTACAGATGGTGGATCTGTAACAAGTAATCCAAATTTTATTCCTACAATAAATTTTGTAGCAACAGGACCAGTTGGAGCGCAAGGCGCACAAGGAATACAAGGTGCTGATGGATCAGGAGGGTCTCAATTAACAGATAACTCTATACAAACATCACATATAATTAATGGTGCTGTAACAGGAGCAAAAATAGCTAACCACACTATTTCGGCATCTAAGCTTCTTAGTTCTTCTGTATCAACAATAAAACTACAAAACTCATCTGTAACAACAGAAAAGCTTGCAGACAACTCTGTTACTGCAGCAAAGATAGCCAATGGTGCAATAACAAATGAATTAATAGATGTGTTTGCTGACTTTGCTATTAAAAAAGAAAAAATAGAATACCTTGGTTTGGATGCAAGTGTAATAGCTTTAGATGCTATTATTACATCTAAAATAAAAGATAGAAATGTAACAGGACAAAAAATATGTAGTGATCCAGATTTAGACGGAGAAGTTAAGTGTCATAAAATGAAAATTAAAGGCTTGTCTCCAGGTCTTATAACGGGTCCAGACTCAGATGCTTTACATATAAAATCTAATAGTACATTAGACTTTTTAAATACATCAGATACAATAATTACATCTTTAGATCAATCTGGTAACTTAACTATATTAGGTACTGTAGATGGTAGAAATATATCAACAGACGGAGCTAAACTAGATACTATATCTAATAACGCACAACCTAATGTAAAATCTAATTGGAATGAAACAGATTCTAATTCAGACGCTTTTATACAAAATAAACCAACAATACCAGTTAATACAGACACAACATATAATATACAATGTGTTGATGGAGATAATTCTAATGAACAAAAAATTAGATTAGCTGCAAGTGGAAGTGGTAGTGGAGATGATGATGTTGTATTAGAGGCAGGAACAGGACTTTCTATTTCTAGAAGTGGTGATAAAATTACTTTTACAAATACTGTAACAGATACAGATACTGTTTTAACAACAGAACAAGTTCAAGACATAGTAGGTGCTATGTTTTCTGGAAATACTGAAACAAGAATAGCTGCAATATATGATGACACTGATGGAACTATAAATTTAATTGTTGATAATATACCAGTTGATTTAACTGTTGATGGTGCTGGTACTGTACATACTAATAATATTACAGATTTACATGGAGCAGGTGTTAATGGTGCTGCAAATCAATTACTTACAGATAATGGTGACGGCTCTATTAGTTCTGAAAGTTATTTAACATGGGACTCTTCTACTGAAAGATTATCAATATCAGCTGATACTAGCGGAAGACCAGAACTTTTCCTTCAAAGCATGGATGGTGCTGACCCAGGTCACTTAACTTTTTATAAGTCTTTACAAGCTTCAGATGGAATGGATGTGGGTAAAATAGTTTTTCAGGCTACTGATACTGACGGAAATTATGCAGTTAATTATGCAGAAATATTAGGAGAAATACAAGAGTCTGATTATGCTGATGGAGAGGGTAAATTAACACTGAGTGTAGCAAGTCACGACAGAGAAATACAACCTGGGTTAATAATACAAAGTGGCGATGTAGAAGATGAGGTAGATGTAACTATAGCTAATGGTACATCTTCTGTAACACATGTTTCAGGTAATCTTACCGTAGGTGGTACTGTAGATGGTATTGACATTGCAACAGATGTAGCTGCAAACACTGCTAAGACATCTTTCCCTGGTTTTGGAACAACTGCTGGCACAGCACTAGAAGGTAACACTGTTATACCTACAGCTTACACAGACGCAGATGCAGTAAGTGCAGTAGCAACAGCAGATGATTATTTAAAAAATGACACCAATGAAGTGTTAGCAGGTAGTCTTGAAATTAATGAGCAATTATTTATTAATAAAACTACTGGTGGAAGTAAAGTTAGATTTAGAAACAATAGTACTACAAATAATAGGACTTTAGATGTTCCTGACCACGATGGTGTTTTAGCAACTACAAATACATTAATAGATACTAAAACTGCTGCGTATTGGAGTAGCTCTACAAGCGGGTTTTATATAACATTAAGTGGTTCTAGTACATCTGAAAATAGTTCCTTATCTACAGCATCATATACATTAATGTACGTTGCACCTTTTGATGGTAAAATAAAAAGAATAAGTTCTTTTCATCAAAATAACGCATTAGGCACAAGTACATTTGAAGTGTATATAGATGGTGATGACTCTAATTTAACTACCGACCAAAGAGGTAGTGATATGACAACAGCTTCTTATAATAGAAAATTTACAGAAGACTGTCCTGCTGATTGGACATTTAGTAAAGGTGAGGCTATAGCAATAAGACGAACAGATAGTGTAGCACGTTATGGTGTTACAATGACAATAGTTTTTGAATATGATACAACAACGTAATGGCATTAGCAGATAAAAAATATACAAGAGTTTTTTCTACAACAGGTAGCGATGCTGATAAAATAGATAACGATAAGTTTACTAGGATAAAAGCAAAATTTGATAATAACGAATATTTAGAAGATGAAGATTCTTTTGAAACTTTAGCTCCTATTCTTTATCATTTACAAAAAGTTACTGAAGAGTTTGATTCTGTTCGAGATCACGTTGTAAATGATGTTGTAGGGCAACAAGGACCTAAAGGTGATAAAGGTGACACTGGTGCAACAGGTGCAAGAGGCGCAACAGGAGCTGCAGGTGCTGATGGTACTGACGGTGTTGCAGGTACAAACGGTAAAGATGCAGGTTTATATACTATAACTAAAGGTAAAACAACAACTGAAATAGTATTTATACCAGCATCTGCTTTTATTGGTGTAAATTATGGAGCTTATTCTCAATCAAATGGAACTACAATAAGCAACTCTAAAGGTTCTTTACATGCTATGTGGACTGGTATAGATGGTAAAACTGTAGATCAAGTTCATGTACACACAAGTAGCTCTAAAGCAATACCTGGCTCTATAACTATTGCTAGAACACAATTTGGAACTACAACATCACTAACACAAAAAGCAGGTGCTAGTGATACAGATATAAATATAACAGATTGGACTTGTGCTGTAGGAGAAAGCTTATCTATAACAATAACTCCAGGCTCTACAACAACAAAAATATATGGAGCAACTTTAACTTTAAAATAGAATGGCAACAATAAACACAGATATAGCACAAAAAATAGATATTATTGCTAGAGAAGATAATTCTACTACTATAAATTTAAACATTACAAACGATTCTGGTTCTGCTTTTAATTTAACTGGTTATACTGTAGATTTTAAAATATATCATGAGTCAGAAAATATTTTATCTTTAACAAACGGTTCTGGAATTTTAAATCCTGTAGATAGTAGTTCAGCTTTAGATAGTAGTGGAAAATTAGTAATAAATATTTCAAATACACAAATGTCTATAAACCCTGGTACTTATAAACATAAATTAATACTAACTAAAGGTTCTTCTGTACAAACTTGGATGTATGGAAAATTTAAAGTTAATAACGATTAAATAATTATATTTGTGAAAGATTTAATTGAACAATTAAAAAGACTTAATCACGCTTGGAATTGTTCAAAAATAAAATGTACATGTGAATCTATAAATCTAAAAGATGAAGTAGATCTTGGAAATAAAATAATACAGGAAATGTGGGAAAAAGAGAAGAGATATATAAACCACAAAAAAAATGGAGATATTTAAAAACGACAATTCCTGGAATGAAAAAGCTATAGTTGGTTTTATAGCTTTTGCTATTATGTGCATGATTATGGTTGCCGATCTTTTAACAGGTTGGGTTGGAACAGACTTAGTTATAAATGAGTTTGTTTACGACTCTTTTGTTTGGGTTGTTTTAGGCTGTTTTGGCATATCAGGAGTAGAAAAATTTGCCAAGCAATGAAGAAAATTTTATTTGCCCTATTATTTAGTAGTTTGACTACTTATTCGCAAGATTCAACATTTACAGACTGTGCGGGAAACATAGCTCCAGAAGACTGGTTAGGCGATGGTTTTTGTGATAACAACACATATTCTTGGAATGGTTATCTTATAGATTTTAATTGTCCTGAATTTAATTATGATGGAGCAGATTGTCCTATACCAATAGACCCAAATATTACTCCTGGGTGCATGGACCCTGAAGCTATAAACTACAATCCTTTAGCAGACACAGATAATGGTAGTTGTGCTAATGTAGAGTGTGGTGAAGGCGAGGCTAAAATGTTATTAGAAATAACACTCGACCAATATCCTGGCGAAACAGGTTGGATACTTACAGATATAACTACAGGTCAACCAGTAGAAAGTGTAATGGCGGGTGAGTATACATACAACCAAGCTAATACTACAATACCATATCAAGTTTGTGTACCTGAATCAGGTGTAGAACTTATATTGAGTGACACATATGGTGATGGTTTAGGTGGTAGTCAATGGGGAGGTTCAGATGGTAGCTTTACCATTATGGGGGACCTAGAGCCTTGTGGTAGTCCTGACGTGTTGTGGGAGTTACCTGACTCTAACTTTGGAGCTGTAGCATACTCTGGTGTTATATATTTAGATCATTGTGATATTCCTACTGTATATGGTTGTATGGATGCCGCATACATAGAGTTTAATCCTTTTGCGCAAGTAGACGATGGTAGTTGTGAAACAGAACACATTGTAGGTTGTTTAAACTGGAACTCATATAACTATGATTCAGAAGCTACATTAAATAATATAGTACCTGTCTGTGAATATAAATTAGTTTTAAATGATGCAGGTGGTGACGGTTGGGGAGACTCTCATATAGCAATTACACAAGGAGATTCTATTCTTGGTGTATATACATTAGGACCTGGCATATATGAAGAAATTAAATGGTTATATCTAAGAACAGATATGGCTGTACACATTAGATATTTTGAATTAGGTCCACCACAAGTACCACAAGAAGAATTAGAATTTCAAACTATGCACAATTCTTTTTCTTTATTTAATGAAAATTTAGATTTATTAATATCAGGAGGTTTAAATCCTTTTGCTATGAATGGTGCAGGAGCACTACAACCTTTTGAGCCACCATTTTGGCATATATACGATGCAATGCCTTATTGCGGTGATTATTGTATAGATGTAGTAGAAGGATGCATGGATGCAGAAGCGTTTAACTACAATGAACAGGCTAATACAGATAGTGGAGATTGTATACCTGTAGTAGAAGGTTGTACTAATGACTTAGCATATAATTATGATGTATTTGCAAACGTAGACGATAATTCTTGTGAGCCATACGTTTATGGGTGTATGGATACAAGTGCCTGGAATTATAATGAAATAGCAAATGTAGCAGACAGTTCTTGTTTATATTTTGGTTGTACAGATGAAATTGCATTAAACTATGATAGTTTAGCTAATGTTAATAACGACAATTGTATATATCCTATACTTGGTTGTACAGATCCATT
>TARA_R100000329_G_scaffold8768_3_pt1 | contig 12213 bp, 5 predicted proteins | sample TARA_R100000329 | Tara Oceans TARA_R100000329 (sample SAMEA2620783) | marine metagenome | biome: marine biome (ENVO:00000447); feature: surface water layer (ENVO:00002042); material: "saline water (ENVO:00002010), including plankton (ENVO:xxxxxxxx)" | depth 5 m | reverse complement strand
TCGAGAAGATATACAGAACCAGTAAGTGAAGAGAAGCCAAAGAAGGCTTCAAAGAAGAAAAGTGGAAAAGTGAAGAAAGATGCCGGTACTAAAAAAGAAAATTGAATTGAACGACGGACGCAAGATTTGGGTGCGACAAGCATCCGGTATGCAGAAACTACGAATAGAAAACATCCAAGCAAAGGTGTTTCGTAAGTTTAAGCATTATGGCGACCCTACTGAATGGACAGATGAGCAAAACGAAGAGTTTGTAAATGCTCTTGATGAAGCCGGTGGAGGCGTATCTACACAGATGGCTGATTGGATTCCAGATTGTATTCTTGATGACGATATTGATGTAGATACATTGACTAGCGAAGAATTGAGAACATTACTAGCATTTGTTCGTGGAGATGACCCGGAGGGTGCAGTCCCTTTGGGCAATTCTTCCGAGTAGCCGCGCCTTTGTGTATGGCTTTCAAAGGCGTTTTACCTTCCGATTTGTGGGAAAGGTATGACTGCGCGGGAGGGCAGCAACTACTTGAACTTGATTTAGTAGTAGCAAATGAAATAAATGACCGTATAGGTGAAGCAACAAAAGATGCCAAGCGTGATGGTAAATCTATGGTTGCTAGGCGCAACCAAAAACGCGAACTCTTAAACAACAATAAAGACCTGTTCCAAGCGTTGAGAGATGCGAATGTTCCGATTGTGGGCAGTAATGAAAGTGGGGATAGTGAATGATTGAACTTTTCCCCTCATGGATAATAGCAGTAGTATTCGCTGCAACCATGCTTGTTAATCGTGCTGGTGCATCCCGTGTTTTCTTCGATGTTATCGGTGTATTTTACGGTAACAGAATGCTAAAAGATGCTAGGGCGCAGTTCGCAACTCTAAATTCACTTGCTCTTGATGGGTTGTCTGGTATTGAAGATGCTGCTTCAATGTTTGGCGCAAAGATGGCTGCTCTAACTGATGATGTAATACCTATTGCTAACAGAATTGCAGATGCGCGTATTGAGTTTGAAAAGTTCGTAGAGTCTGCTGACGATGCAGACAAAATAGCCCGTGAAGTAGTTGAGATAGGTCAAGGTTTTGGATTTACAGCCGACCAAGCATTGATGGCCGCAGCACGTATGGCGCAGTTGTCTTCTGTTGTCGGTCCCGATGTTATACCTACTGCTACACAAGTAGGTATGGAATTTGGTTTGATTGGTGGCATGGGAACAGAAGAGGCCATGACCAAACTAATCAACTTACAACAACAAACTAACTTTATGTTGGGAGAAAATACATTAGAACAATTCCGCGCTATGGATGCAGAAGAACAAGCCAACATTGTTAGAGAAAACAGCATAGCGACTCTTGACCAACTAAACACAATTGAAAACAGAAGCGCAGCAACAATGCAACATATGACTTTCGTTATGAATCAGTTTGCGTCACAGGCAGATTTGGCAAATGAAAGCATAGCAGGTATGGCTGCTCAATCTGCTACTTTGATTGAGGCTGGTGAAGAACAAGGAAAGGCTGGTCGTGCGCTAAAACAAATCTATGCTAGGTTGGGTGCTGATACAAGCGGGGCTGCTACTGAAATAGAAAAGTTAGGAGTTGCTACAAGAGATTCAAACGGTGATATGAGAGCATTGACACAAATAGTAAATGAACTTGCTCCAGCATATCAAAACTTAAACGGTGAACAAAAAACAAATCTTGCTATTGCAGTAGCCGGTACTCATCATTATGCGCGTTTCTTAAAATTGATGGAGAACAACGAAAGAACACAGGAGTTAATGATACAATCTACTTTAGGTCTTAGCCCGGCTATGGATGAAGTAAATATTAGGTTACAAAATCAAGTTACTGTTCTTAGAGAAGCGGAAGCAGAATTAGATAAATACAAAGGTACTCTCGGTGATGCACTTACGCCTTCTGTTATTATGGCTACCCAAGTACAAGCAGAATACAACAAACAACTAACTTCTGTGTTTGCTGGTAGAGGCGGTGATTTCTTAAACAACTTATTCGGTGTTTCTAAAGTAGTTCAAGATACTGCTTCTGGTTTTTTTCAAAATTTCGTTAATATTGTTCAAATGAACGTGGCTCTTGCGACACAAAAAGTTCTTACTGCTTCTTTACGGGGAGAAGAAATGATTAGAGAAGATTTTATGTCTAGTAAATTAAGAGGTCGTCAAAGATTTAATAATCTAATAAACACAGAATTAGAGGAACAAAACCAAAAATCAGCACTTGCCAGTATGATAGCAAGAGATTTGTTGATAGACACAGAAACTAGAGCGATGATGGAAAGAACTGTAACTGATGAACAATTAAATCAAATGAAAACTGATTTGGCACGACAAGTATCAGAACAAAGAAGACTAGAAAATGAACAAGATATGATGCAATTTGAAAGGCAAAAAACTAAGGAACAACTTGCTAGACTTTCCCTTTTGCTTAGAGAGAATGATATAGAGCAACAAATAACACAAGAAGCAGCAGAACAGGCTGCAATAGCCGTTGACGAGGCGACAGCAGAATTAGACGTAGCGATGGCTGGAGATAAAAGAACAAAAGTTACTAAACAACTTATTAGAGATGCAACTACTCTCCAAGATTCATCTATGAAAGATTTACAACTAGCCGAACAACAGTTAAGAATTTTGCGCGAACAACATCAAGAAATGTTAGAACATGAAATGAGTTTGGAACGATTAAAAGCAGATGATAGCGATAGATTAGAGTTAATAACTTTACAACTAAACGCTTTAAGAGAAAGAAATAGAGAAACTGCTGCGGAAATAGGTCATATTATAGCAAACGCAGAAGCAGAAAGACAAAGACTAGCGACTCAATCACAATTGGAAGACGATAAAGAAATAGAAAAAAGAGGTCTTGCATATGGTAAAGAGGCTGTTGCTGGACAACAACTTGCTATGTCCATGATGGCTGCTGGCTCTGCTATGATGATGTTTTCGGGTGCAACAGATGATGCAGAAAAAAGGCAAAACAGAATGCGAATCGCTATGGTGTTGATGAATACCGCTATGATACCACAGATAGTTAGTATGGCGAAACTATCTAGGCAAATGGGTATAGGTATAAGCATGGAGACAATTTCGGAGGCTCTTAGAAAAAGAATCGCAGTAGCAACTGGACAAGCAACAGCAGCAAATAACGCATATAGAATTTCTCTAAATAGTATAGTGATAGGGGCTACGGCTGCGGATGGTGCGGTTGCTAAATTTAAAAATGGTTTAATTAGAGCGGTTGGCCCATTAATAGCCTTTATTGCTGTGGGTACACTTTTGTCAAAGGCTATGGAACACCTTGGCTTCTTTGGTGACGCAGAGCAATTTGCTGAAACCGGAACTGCTAGTCTACAAGAAACAGCAGATGCTTTTGAAGATAATACTAAATCAATAACACAATTGGCTAATGAAATAGTAGAATATGAAAATGAAATAGATAGAATTTCTGGTTTAGAAGGGCAGCAGTATGAAGACAGAAAACAACAACTGTTGGATTTGATTTCTTTAAATGAAAGACTAATTGGTGTTGTAGGAAGCGAAACAGCAGACGCATTAGGTTTTAATGCGGCAGCAGAAGAGTTGTTTGATTTACAATCACAATTAGATGATATTACAGGCACATATGGTAAGTTTAATGAAGAAACAGGTAGATTCGCGATGATAGGCGGTGAAGGTTTTATGGACTCAGCCGGTTTTGCACTAAATAGAATAGTGTTGGGTTCAACTGGTGCGATGGGGGAAGCAGCAGGTGAAGCGGCAGTATTGACTCAGCAGATAAATGATTTACTAGAAACCAATGAAGATTTTGCTAACTTTATTGAAAGCGAAGGTATTGATAACATAGAGGAATTTGCCGAAGCACTTGCTCAAAACGACAGAGAATTACAAAATTTACAAGATACACTTAATGGCTCAGAAGGAAGTTTAGATGGACTCAATACAGAAATAGAGAACTCCATACAATTGTTTGATGAATTTAACAACGCTAGAGAAGAGTTGTTCTTTGGTTTCAAGGCTGGTAACGTCACTGGTGATTTGGTAAAGCAGATAGAGCAGAAGGGCGTTGAAAACTTTGTAGCGAATACTGAGATAATTATGACTAACAATTTCAACGGTATGACTACCGACCAAGTAGCAGATGAAATTTTGAGAAAGATAAACGAGAGAGCGGTAACTAACGGTATAAACGTAAGTCCAGCGTAAGTGAAGTGGTGAAGGCATGGTAAGAAGTACAACATTAGATTATCAATTCATGCTGGCTGGCTACTATGACGATTTTAACGGTGCTAGAGCCATTCCTAACGACGATAACGACCCAACCCTTACCGCAGCCTATGACAGCGATAAAACTCACTACGGCAACCCTATGAATGGAGAGGCTACTCTCAATCCTCGTTACCGTTGGGCTTTGCCTGATAGAAACCAAGTAGCAGGTCAAGATAAAGTAGTATCTGCTACATTCTGCTACATAAAAAGCGTAAGCCCCGCAGAATGGCTTACCTACGACATCAACAGACAAAGCCCGGAAAAGTGGGAAGGTAGAGCGCAACTACAATATCCCGACAGTCATGTAGCAAACAAATATCGATTCAATAACGCTGGTAGTGATGGCTACTTATTGTTTTGTAATGGTCATGATACAACTGGCTCTTACTACATACCAACAGGTGATTACGACTCTACCTTTGGTAGAGAAGAAAGGCAGCCTTATACTATTCAATACTACGATGATGGTACAAGCCTTAGCGGTGGCAGTAGCAACGCAGGGGAACTAGACACAATAAATCCACTTGGAGTAACTTATATGCAACGCGCTCATCTAACAGGTTGCTGGATGGCAGAAAGAAACTTTGATTTTAACCACTTTACAACTCCTTCTAGCGATACGGTAGAAACACCTAGACTTCACTATATGCCACATCGTTCTCCGTCCGGTATGCCTTTTTTGTGCATACAAACTTATTTCAAAGATAATGCAAACATAGTAGTAGATAGTGAAAAAAGACCTGCCATAGCATATGATGGAATGCTAAACAGTAGACAAGATAACGATACCTTTGGAATAAGATTTGCCATTCAATCGTTGTCTATGGGTAATTTAGCACAAAGTTATGTGGCAAACTCACCAAAACTTACAATACAAATAGGTTTTCCATCTTCTATAACACCAACAGGAGAAAAAGGGTTTTCAGAAAATACAAATACGGCTGCTATCGAATGGGAAATAGATTTAGGTGCTAGTACCGCAGCCAACAACGGTTTAGGCGGTACATATGATTATCATAATCAGATAACAACTTGGGACGGGTCTACATACAACCCCGCATCTTTGTGGATTGACCTTGAGTTTCAGATAGACTACACAAACAATAGATTTACTGTCTACAAAGACGGTACTGCTGTAAAAAATACTAGCGGTACTGATGGGCCTTTTGCGATGAACAACAACGGAGATACTGGCGCGGCGTTTTTACCTAGTGCCATGAAAGGCTGGCAAATTATTGTAGAAGAAGGGACTAATGCTGCTAACGATAATCATTACACTCTTATGATAGATAGAGTAGGTTTGTATCAATGTATGACTGAAAGAGCAGATGGTACTGTTTTGCCGCCTATAACAAACATGAAGATGAATAATCCTGTCAATGGTACTTCTACCCTCAAAATAGATATTGCTGATGATGCTGCGATGAATACATCAAACGGACAAATAGGTTTTCGTACCCAAGATTATAGTCATTTCTTGTCTAATATTTTTACCGGCACTGTTGCAGATTGGAATTTATTGTTTTTCTACAAAGGCATAGATAGACCCATATGGAGAGGACCGTTTCAAGGAATGACTGTCAATCAAACAGAGAGAAGTAGAACTCTAAGTTTGACCGCGAAGGACGCATTATCTGTAATGGATAGACAGGTTCCTTTGTGGGATTTGGGACAACTAGGGGAAAACACAACAGAAAGTTCTACTGCTTACTGGAATAAAGAGTCTGTTGATTTTAACAGTGCATTTTACATGGGCGCAACCGCACTTAGAACATTTAACTCTACGGTAGGTTTAGATAAAGATGATAGTTATTTAGTAAGAAACGACCAAAGAACACAAATTTATTCTGCTCATCCTATACAGATGTATAACAACGAAGATGTATCTTTTGGCCCAAATAATCTCCAAGAACAATATGAAGGTCTTGGTGTCGTAGGTTTTAGTATAAGTACACCGGCATCCGTTGGTGCTACCACAACAACTAAGGTTTTTCTTGAGGATGCAAGCATCTATACAACCAGCAGTACAGTAGATATAATAAGAAGTGCTTCCCACAACTGTACAAGTAAAAGTCCTAGTGCAGTATCTACATATACAAGTCCCGAAGGAGATACTAGACAAGTTCTTGATTTCGCTACTAGCGATTTAGCATTTACTCCTTTATCTGGTGTAGAATTTGTATATGCTGGTAAATTTTGCCCGACGGGAAATAGGATGACTTTGACTACATCTGCTACTGATTTTAATAGTACAGTAAATGGTAACTATAACTTTATTTTTGATGCAGACCCCGGATTAAAAGCAGGTGACATTTTCTTTGTTCCGCCAGCGTCTAATGGTCATTTTACTAGCGGTAGTAGCACAACTAACTATTCACAAATAAGCAACCAACCACTAAAGGTTGCTAGTGTCAAAAGTATGGAAAACACATATGCTTTACCTGCACTTTACCAAGCAATAGCCCCCGAAGGCACTACGACCTTTACCGCTTTTCAAGGCTTAGATGGAAGTCCGTCTACTTTATTTGTCGTTACTGTAACAAAACAATATGGAAGTAGCGGTGCTGAATATGGTACTTTTACAAGAACAGGCGGTTTAACTGGTGATAATAAAGGTGTTATATGTAGAGATTTTGGACAGATAACACCAATAACCGGAACTGCAATAACAACTAGGGCTATACATTCTACTTGGATGAGAGATTTAGCAAACTCTCTTTGGTTCAAGTATCACTTTGGTATTATACAAAATACTGCTGATGCCACTGGTACAATACAAGCAAATGTAACGCCTAACGCTACGACTGTACAGATAGATGCTACTTCTTATGGGCAAATATCACAAAACGCTGGTTTGGCTCAAATCACCAATACAGATGGCACTGTCGATACTTTCATATGGAGAAAGAAACTTACAACCGGTGGTAATTATTATCTTGTTGGTTGCTCTTTCATCAGTCAAACACATCTAAGTGGTGCGGTTATCAATGTGGTTTCTACTAGCGACAGTTACAAACATTGTTGGCTTCTTTGGTCGGATATGAGAAATGATGGTAGAGCCGATGCTGATGGTAGCACAAGAAAAAGAGAATTCGGTATTATAGAACCTACGGTTGATAATTATAACGTAGAGTTGTTTTTCGTAGACCAAACTGATGAAAACGGCAACCCGGATTCTTTTACAGATTTGAAACTAGGTTCAGATGTAGATTTATGGGAAGTAGATGCTACAAACGACCCCTCTACTCAAGGTGCTTTTTCTAAACCGTTAGATTTTTCTACAACTACTGCTGTTACAAGCATTGGGGATTCTAGTGGTGCTTTAGAATTGACAGTAGGTTCTGGTCATGGTGTTGTGGCGAATGACTATATCTATGTCCTTAACAGTCTGTATCATGACAAACTTTACGAGGTCGCTGGCGTATCTTCTACTAAAATAACATTGGGTGCTGCTACTTTCCAGCAAGCAGATTCTATGGGTACTGGTGGTGCTTTCTTCGTTAAGACGACAGGAAGCGAGGAAGAAGCACTTACTCAATATCATGATTGGGAAGACAAAGCAGGTGCTTTCTTGGTCATAGATAGTGCTAAGTTCTTCAATCTAAATACAATAGTCAATAACGGTAAAAGTGGGCAAAGTGCTGGAGGTAGAACCGACCTTGGGGATTATATTGCTACTGGTGAAGGGTTTCCTGTTTTAATAGATAACTACTGGTCAGAGGCTATGGCTACATACAAAACAGTAGCACCTCCTTATAGTCAACACCCCAATCAATTTAGACTTACTTCTGATGCTAGTACAGCAGATAGTAGTATTTTACAAAATGATAGACATATACGTTTGGCTGCCGGAGATGAGTTCCCTACTGCTGGTTTAGGTAGGGTCATAGCAAGAAAAGGAAGCGGTCAGAATCAGACTCAAACAACTGGCTACATTAGTTGGGATGCTACAAATCAAACAAACTTTACTGGAAGTGCAACAAGCGTATCTAATACAACAAACATTTCTATAATAACTGATTCTTCTGCCGATTTCACGGAACTTAAAAAAATTGTAGATGCTGGTCATCGCCCCTTTATTATTAATACAACACAAAGTAATGCTTTAGGAATAATAGTTACTGTTGCTGGCACAACACAATTGTATGTGGTAACTGTTGCTGGTATGGCGACTGGACTATATGGTACTTTTGATAACATCACTGGATTTACCGCCGCTAGTAGTGATGGGTACATTATACCTCCACAACTCATCAATGTTTTCGGCTCTACTCTATCTACACAATCTATCGGTAGTGCATCTACACCTTCCACCATAGAATCCGCTTTGGTAGCAGATAAAATGGCCTTCGGTGGCAGTCCAAAGATACACTTCCCTAGTATGGTCGTTGGCACAGCAGATAATCAATATGACTCTATAACTGTGCTAAATTCTGTATCTACACAACATATGACTAGGCTCATGATGAGAGTCACAGGGTTTGTAGAATCACCAAACATAGGGACTTACTTTGAGAGTGACAAGATGAGAATGTTGTTCAACGCTGGTTTGATGAAGACTTGGCTGCCACGTACTAGAATTACTACCATGCACGATATAGCAAATGTACCTAACACTACAATCATGACCACAGACGGCACTACTACGGCAGCATCGCAAGATTCATTTGGTTCGGTCTTTGATGCTAGGACTAAGACTATTTTTGCGATTGTCAAGGGAACACAAGAGGGTAGTGGAGTAGGTAGAAGTCTAGGTGTAGCACAAACATTCTCATATCTAGTAGGTAGAGATTCAAGAATAGAATTACGACCTAAGTACAATAGTGGTTATTTGTTTGATAGAAGTAATCTGATAGTCAGTACTATGAAAGCCGACTCTGCCTCCGTAGTGACTAATGTAAGAGTGTATTACAACAATGGCAAGGCGTTTGCAGACTTCCCTACACCAACTGTTTCAGATACTACTAGATGGCAAATAGTAGAGCATCCTAGTATCATAAACAGTAGAGAAGCGCAATCAATAGCAAAGCATACATTTGAAAAACTAAAGGACAGCAGAATCTCTATCACCGCATCTCCAATACTACAAACAAGCAGTCAACACACAACAGATAAAATGATGACAGGAGGCAGGTTTGGTTACATCGCAGACACCCATAGAGTTCTTGACCATCAAGACTATACTTACGCTTACGATTGGGCGCACGTAGCAGCCGGTTTCACTCCCTTCCCCGGCATGGTCAACGCTATGGATGGGAACCTCAAGACTAGCACAGACCTGTATCATCGTTATGGGCAGTCTGCTCCTTACACCTCTATCACCGCTACTAGCGCATCTGATATAGAATGGACGGACCAATACTATTTCTATGGTGCTAACAGTCTAAACTACGCATTACAGATAGTTCATGTGCCGGAGGATATGCCATATATTAGTGAGACAACAGGTAATGAAATGAGGCTGTTTGTAGGTCTAAAACCTAGTCAAAGCGGAACAGATATAGACAATGCTGAATTTGTTTTACTCATGCAAGACTATACTTTCTCTAACAGCGCAACTACTAATGGCTATACTTCTTCTACTGTTGCATCTTTGACTGCATCTGGTGGAAGTGGTCGTATATCTTCTTTGAATGTCAAAAATAGTGGTTTCTATGAGATGTCTATACCAACTTCTTATTCTTCAACTCTAGCGGGCGCAGGGGCTAAGATAGTAGTTTCTTTCAACGCTGAATATTGTCGCGCACTTCTAAGACATAGATGTGGTGACCCTACACACGCAGATATACTGAAAAATGCACACGGTATAACAGGATTCGCTACTAGCGTAATTACTGGTGGTAACGACAACAGTATTTTTCCTCTAGGTGGTAGAAGATACAGTGAGTTCGGTGATTTTGCTTACGGCAGAAGTGAATGGTATGCTCCTAGACTTCACATAGTCAATGATATGAGATTTATCCCCGGAACATTCGCAACCTACACAGACCAAGGTTTGAATCTATCTAGCGAGGTGCTAACTATACAAAGTGTCAATTGGAGTATAAGCGGTAGAGATACTAGCGATGTTACTTTAACTCTTGAAAGAGATGAATCGAGAGGTGCTGATAACATAGTCTCTTACATAGCCAGCAACACCATCAACCCTAGAACTGGCACTACTGGCGGCGGCCCACCTAATCCGCTCGCAGGTAGTTCCGGCTCAACAAATGTCTCTGGTATGCCTAACGGTTTCGGTCCGTTGCCTAGTGGACCCGCAAACCCATCTGCCTATCTACCGACTGGAGGAACTAAACCTACGCCCGCAGGTGGGTGGAAAGATGGTGGTGGTGCAGGTCTACCGTCTGGTAGCGGTACTAACAATCTAACAGCAGGTGCATATGGTAACATGAAAGGTAGAATGAATCTCGATTCAGATAATTTTAGTCATCAATCTTCTTTCAACATTTTAGGTCAGAAGAGACAAGGACCGAAGCCCGGTGCTATGAGAGAGGTAGAAGGATTCAATAGTAATATCATGCCAGCCTCCGGTAACGCTACCAAAACAGATAGCGGTATGGTATTGCCGGGCGTTGGTCACTCTGATAATACAGGAGATAAAACCTCATCTATTGAGGGGACTGCTACTGTACCCATAGACGTTCTCAACAACGAAATCAATATAACAGGCAAGATAACTTGTTCAGGTGCTACTGGTGTAGGTGGGAACGTAGCGATTTTGACCGTTACTGCGTTGTGCATAGATACAAACGCATCCATAACTAACAGTGTAACAGTGCCAGTTGGTAGTGATAACTCAACAATAGAGTTACTACCAACCGCTTTGTTGGACGGTGCTGGTATATACGGCAACAAAATAAAAGTAACAGTAAGTCGTTCTCCCGATGCCGGTAGTGATACGGCAGACAACAACTCAATCATAATACACAACGTAGGTGTTGCTTTCAAGCGAGCAGCCTTCTTCGCGCCAAGTCTAGGAAGTCAATTCACTCCGTTTGAATAGGCTCTCTCAGTGATAGGATTCTCTTTGCTTTTTCTCTACCTATACCTTTTACTTCCATGATAGATTTCTGTGATGTTCTCTTGTTGAGTATCTTAGGTATAGTCCCGAACTTACGAAGAAGTTCTTGAGCCATGTGTGGGGTTATACCTTGTATCGAAGAGAGTACCTTTACTCGCGGGTCCAAATCAGATGTTTGACTAATCCTAACTTCCTCTGGTACTTTTCCTAATCTGTTGCTGATTAGATGATTAGTGTGCATGGTCATGATAAAATCTACAAAGTCGTCCATAGTAAGCAACTCCATGAATTTTATGTTGGGGAATCGAGAATAGAACGAAATCTTGAATGCTTTTATCACTGAGCGCATCTTAGCCATTTCTTTCGCCACCAGTTGCGCCGAAGGTCTACCGCCCGGAACCCAAGGCTTCAATTTAGTACCATAAACTACCAGCATAGGATTCTCAAATGTCTCTTCTAAATCACGAAGTTGAGATACGATAGTTCTAGTTCTTCCTATACCCAAGATAGACCTGTACAAGTCGTTTATTTCTTTGGCTTCTATGCCTATATCTCCTATGATATAATCAGCAGAATCTAATCTAGCAACCTTGGATATTCCGTCGCTAGATTGGTTCGCATTTCCGCCCCTTATCAGCATCTTGTGGATTAACTTCTCGTTCTCACGGTCATCTATGAGAATCATAGTTGTTGTTACGATAACTCCCTTTATTAATTAACTCTTCTTAGATTATGCGCCCAACAATCGTGACCATCACAAAGACCGCGAGCAGCGTACCAACCAGCAGAAGGCGACCTATCGTAAGTCAACAAAGTTCTGATGTGACCTCGACTTACACTAGGATTGAAGTCTCTCCAGTTTAGAGTTTCTATGTAGGTCAATATTTCATCCTCCATAGATTTCATTTTGTCTGC
>TARA_R100000329_G_C7618657_1_pt1 | contig 12242 bp, 21 predicted proteins | sample TARA_R100000329 | Tara Oceans TARA_R100000329 (sample SAMEA2620783) | marine metagenome | biome: marine biome (ENVO:00000447); feature: surface water layer (ENVO:00002042); material: "saline water (ENVO:00002010), including plankton (ENVO:xxxxxxxx)" | depth 5 m | reverse complement strand
AGGTCCGGGTTTATCCTTTCCAGAATACTTCCACTTTTGTTTTGACCAATGAGAAAGAGAAGTCTTCTTTTTCGCTCCACGATAGCCGCCACCCCCACTCTTATAAAACTTGGTAGCCAATTGCATGGCACGGGCAGAATGCTTCCCGCCCATCTTAGCTTTTGCTCTAGCCTTAGATCGCTCCCAAAGCGCAGGGTTCGTCTTCTGTGCAATACTCATTTCTTTTTGCTCCGAAGCATCCTTAACGCCGCATTCAGCCTGGCTACCTCGTCCTTTGTCAGCCGATCCTTCTTCCGGGTGCTAATACCAGCAAGCCGAAATGCAGCACGGTTCTCCTTGATCACACGGTCAATCTCAGACTGAGGAGGACGCATTACACCTTCTTACCAAGAACAGCGCTCAACCGAGAGTAATGATCACGCATCTCAGTCAGACCCTCCTTCACCATACTCTCCATATCTTTCACTTCTTTCTCCAAGGAATCAAGCTTACTTCCTAGTTGCTGAAGTGTCTGGAGCCGCTCGTCATCGTACTTGCGGACAACAGCATCATACCGATCACGCACCTCCGCCTCACGACGATTGCACTCGTCGGCCTGCTCTTTGAGCTGTGCCTGGAAAGAATCTACCTGCTCCTGCTGGCGCTTGTTCCCCTGAACATAAAGCCAGAAGATAGCCCCGGAAGCTAACCCCAGCGCACCAAAATCTAATAACGCTGAGGTTAACTCGGGAGGCATTTAACTCTTTCGGTGGTTCCGAATCTCTTGGACGCTAACACGAATACCCTTACAGGATTTCGCTACCTCAGAGCAAACCTTACGGACACGTCGGCCCGCAGCATCGTTGCCCTTCTCGAAGCGCTCAAGATCCTCGACCGCAGCTTGCAGCCCCTCAATCATTTCTAATAAATCTGCTTTCATGGCTAATACTTCTCCTCTATGCGCAGAGCTTTCTTCTCTGCTGTTGTTTCCATGCCGCTCAAGACTTCGTAGATAGCCGTCGTCGAAGTCTTCGCCCGGTCGTCCAAGCCCCAGGTTTTCCGGTCCAAAAACGACACGTTCTTTACGATCTCCGATGCTACCTTGATCACCAGCAGCTGCTTGAACGGATCCTCGTTCGGATACGCCATAGCTCTCGCTAGTGCTTCGTTCATCATTTCCATCAGTGTGGAGGTCGCTGCCTTGTGCCTCGCTAACACTCCCTCCACCTCCGCTGTTACTTCGATCTCCGAGGTCTGGATCTTCTGCTCGATCACTCCCCTCGCCCTCTCCAGAATCGCGTCCGAGGTTAGACGAGTCGACCGCTGCCAATCCCCCGATTCTTTCCAGCGGTGGATAGTTCTTTCCGTTACTCCGTGCCTTACCGCCAGAGTCGCTACCTTCTCCCCGCTCTCGTACTCCGCCTGAATCATTGCTCGAAGTTCTGGATGGATTCTTCCCCCCGGACCTTTTGGCAACCTTTCGTTTAGAGGCAAGTCGGACGGGAGACTTGTAGATAGCTCCCCGCTTCTTGAGTTCTTTGATTTCTCCGCCATAGGTCAAATACTCCCTAATGTTCTCAGGTGTGTTCTCGTGCAGAATCAAGTGAGCGTCACCAAGAAGCTTCACGATCAGCTTCAATGCCTTAACATGGTCCTCAGTCTCACCAGGTTCGTTTCCTAGCGTGATAGAGGACTCCTCCTTATGATACCGCCGGAGACGCTCTACAAACATCCAGTGCTTCGGCCTGAGAGTTTTAGACGTGTGATACTGCGTCACATCTAAGACATTCCAAACCTCATCACGGGTAATCGTCTTCGTCGCTGAAACATTCTGAGCCAGGGTCATATTAGACTTCTGCCATTCATTGCAGCAATCCAGACTCATCTTAATCTGAGAGATGCACTCAGCGAGCAATCCCTCAACAAGATTAGAATCCAGAGTCGGTCGGAACTTATCGGACATGTCACTCCTTTATGCGTTTTTTGGTGCGCAGAAAATTTCTCATATAGTGGGTGAGTGTGGATGCGGAGAGGAGGGGGTGGGGGTAGTGGTGTAGTGTAGTGTCATGCATGTCATGGATGTCAGTGGTTGTGCAAGTAGTATGCATCCACACTGCAGTTGTCATGCTCTCGTGCGGTAGTGAGTGTCATGAGGGAGAGTATATGTATCCCTGGATCTGCCCATCCTGCTTGCCCTTTGGGCAGGATGGTCCTGTCCAGTTCGCTAACGCATGGAGGTATGCAATGAAGAACGAAGTGTTTATTCTTAGGTCCACTGGCTTTAACAACGAGAACGGAACGTCGATCATGCTCAAGCAGATCAGCTTCTACAACGGTCAAGCGTACAAGCAGACGACCAAGGCTTGGGTGGCCGTCAAGAGCTACACCACCGAAGAGCTTGATGCTATGGTCGGCCAGGTGGTGATGGTCGATGGCAACATCCCCGGTGTCCGTGAAGGCGCTGAGAACGTGTCGTGCCGAGTGTGGCGCATCACTCCGGTGCTCGGCATGGTCAAGGACATGCTGAGGTCCGAGGGCTTGCTGCATGAGCCATCGGCGGACGGTGAGCTCGATGACGGTCCCATCCCGTTCTAGCAGAGAGGAGGCAGTCGAAAGGCTGCCTCTTTCTCTTTTTAAACAGCACGTCGCTTCGCTCCCCATTTGTTTAAACTCCATCTGCTTGACGCAGATTACGTAAGCTGCGTTGACACGCAGCAAATGCACGTCACTTCGTTCCTATTTTGTTTAAGACTCGACTCGCCTCGCTTCGCTCGCCTCGTCTCGTCTCCCTTGGGTGTTGTAAAGTAACCTGGTTTTTTTATTCAGAGCTTCGCCTGATTTCTCTCTCCCTACGGGAGAAATCATTCTCCCTCTTTACACAGTAGGAGGTTAGCTGTGTTTGATATTGAGGTAGAAGTTAGTGATCGTGATTACTCTGAGTGGACTGGGTTCCAAGTAATGGAGAGGGTAGCAACTCCTGATCCACACTATGATTCACCAATGCATGTGCACACAGAGTATGTATCTAATGATGGAGATGTGTTCCGTCCTTGGAAGAGTCGCAATGAGTTGTGCATCGAGACGTTGTACATGATGATTGGTTTCATCGGCGACTGGGATGAGAGCGACATCGATTATGTCCTTACCCATGGTGCACACAACGGCATGGATTGTGAGACAGGTGAGTTGATAGCTGGTCCTCGTTGCAGTACGTGTGGCAGCCCAGAGTGCCGCAAGTTCGGTATGAAGAACGAGTGGTTGTGTGACAACTGCATCGTGAAGAAAGAGGACAGGGCTTATCGTCGCAAGCCTCGTGTGCAGTTGACACAAGAGGTGCATGGTAACAGTGGCTTCTGGGCTATGATCAATGAGCAGAGAGAAGAGAGAGGCGAGCAACCATTTGATATGGGTGTCAACATGATGCCGATGGGTGGTTTCGTTGAGACTCGTAGCTACATGGATGCTGCACCAAATGTGAACAAGCCACTCAGTGAAAAGGAACTAGAAGTGAAGGGAAGAAACCCTCATCAGCCAGAAACACTAGAGCATAGAATCTGGGAAGAGAATACCGCTGAGTTCAATGCAGGCTACAAGATGGGATTGTAGCAGATCGGGGTAGCCCCTTTAGCGGGGGCTACCCCATCACTGCTTTTTGGAGAAAGAATGTACAAAATGTATAAGTGCTCAAACAATATTTTCACACCAGTAAAGAAGGAAACAATGAACAGAAGAGAGATTGCATTACTGGTTAAGACCGAGGCTGGATGGCTGCAGGTAGATGTCACAACCAGAGTAACTGATGTCGAGCAGATGATCATTGATAACCTAGAAGGTTATCCTGCTGACACACCATACAAAGTGCAACAAAGGATTATCCTTCATGAAAGGGAGCAAGCATGAACTTCCATCCACTGTATATGAAAGATAGACCCGAGCGTCCGTATGTTACCACTGAAGAAGTCTTCCCTGTTGAGGATGAAGATAGAAGAATGAACAGGGAAGAGGGGACCTGGGATGGCTTCAGGGTGTACACATCAATCGACATTGGCAAGTGCCAGCAGCTTGCAGTGTCCAGCTTTGGTGATTGGCATGGTCGATTCAAGCGTCAAGCCATCGGTCCTGACAGGTGGTATGAGACAGCGGTGATTGTCGAAAGCCAGACAGCGTGGGGACCTGTCAGGGTGACCGAGGTTATGGGTGGCGTGTTCACCGATGACCTAACAGGAACCAAGGAAGGTGATGATGCCAAGGCTCTTGCAGTACACAGAAAGCATGTAGCTAGGTTGGTTGCTGAGATTAACACACAGCTAGATCATGGTGTAGATACTCAGTGTATTCTTTCAGCGATTAAGAGACGCTATCAATAGCAGTATAGATACAGAGAAAGAGGGCCCCCCTTTAGGGGGGGGCCCTCCTCTCTTGATATGCATAGATAGAAAGTATAGAAAGTCTCATGCTCTACCGATTCAACATTGTGCTTTACTCTGGTGGCGACACCCCAGAGGATGCGTTCAGTAACCTGCTGCACGACATACAGCAGACAGGCATGTCTCTCGAAGAAGAGATTGTATTCGAAAAGGTAGAGCTCCCTTTCAGTATAGACGAGACTCCTCCTTCCTAAGCCGTCGCTTCCTACGGGCGACAGCCCGGAAGGAGGTTGAATGGATATTTCGGATGAGGAGATTGAGCATCTATATCAGATAGTTCATTCAGAAGCAGAGTCCTATGAGAGGGCTCTTGATTTAGTTGAGCACGAGCGACTGGATGCTAGTGCTCTTAGCCATTTCAATGGAGGTTATATGGCTGGACAGAATAGTTCTCGGGTAGAAATCAATGATCTTACTGGCTCTGCTATTTGTGCGGACCATGAACGTGGGACTGTCGTTCAGTTGCACGGCTATGGTTACACACATCGCAAGCCATCGTTCTCTGTGAGCGAGCATACTGTTAGCCTGTTTATCAGTGTCGAAGAAGCACGTGACATGGCAGCCAAGCTGCTTGACTTCATTGCTAAGAAGGAGAAGGCATCATGAGTATCACCGCACAAGTAGACACAGCATCTATTGAGGTATCCCTGGACATGCACCAGCTACGCACTGAGATTTCCGAAGTGCTTAGCGAAGAGTTCAATGAGCTAATAGAAAACGCAACTCCGAGCGAGCACATTCATATCAACAAAAGAATTGATGCGCTTGAAAAGAGAGTCGATGAACTGACTGCTCGGATTGTCGGAGCTGGATGCATGCTTACAGGGACGAGGACTTAATCATGATCGGACTAGTCATTCGCTTTACCGACAAAGAAAAGATGCAGGACTTTGTAGATACACAGCTTAGTGTCGTCTTTGATTCACCAGATTTGCAGACCAGACCAGCTGATTCCAGTGACCCTAAAGACTTGTACGTCTTAAACCGAGGGAGGGATGGGCGATGACCCGTATACCCTGCACCGAGTGTCGTAAAAGAAAGGAGACTGAAGCGGCTCTCAAGGCGCTTCAGTCTGACCATAAGAAGTTGCAGAGAAAGGCAGCTCACAGGATTCATAAGATCGGTGATCTAGAAGAGACCGTAAAGAAACTGAGAGCCAGCGTTGCATCTCTTCGCAAGACAGAAAGGAGAATGAAAGAAAGATACGAAGATGTGCTTGATGATCGCAACGAACTGAGGCGTGCGCTCAATAGTATTAAGAAGAATGTAACCGCAGCTATGGAGGAAAGTTATCTTGGCTAACAAAGCAAACGTATATGTAAAGTATTCAGTGCTCGTTGAGTACACAAACGTGGATCTAGATGAGTATGATGTGCCCGACCTGCCTGACCCAACAGTAACGAATAACCTAATCAGATCAGCACGGATTGACTTTGATGGATTCGAGCCGGGACGTGAGTCGGTTAAGATCCTAGAGGTCGAACCCGAAACAGAGGACATCTACCATATTGAAGAGCCGGATGATCGGCCAGATGTAATGCCAGAAGGAGGGGCGTACTAATGGGAATCTTATGCACAAAGAATCCGTCTACTGAGATGGACGTTCGAATGGTACCAGTACCTGAAGCAACTCGATCTTACACACCCATGCCGCATGGTGATTTGATTGACACCATTGAGGTGCAGCTCAAGCATCATATGCCGCAATACAATATCCACAGCAAACAGTTCGGGCTGGCCCGGGAGGGCCAGCAAATGTTTGGGATGATCAGCCTGAAGAAGGAGCTGGACCCTGAGTATGTTGAGGTAGAGATTGTAGATCCAGATGACAATCTAGATATTAGCATTGGCTTTCGTAATAGCTACGACAAGAGCATGTCTGTTGGTGTAGTGGGCGGGGCCAAGGTGTTCATCTGTGACAACATGATGATGACCTCCGATGCAGTAAAGATCATGAAGCGACATACTAAGAATGTCCTGCGTGAGTTTGACTACATGCTTTACACCAGCATCCCTGAACTACAGAACCAGTTCGTTAATCTTATCGAGGCAAAGAATAAACTAGACCGGGTAGAGATTGACCATGAGCATGGCTATGAGTTTCTCGGTCGCATGTTTGGGCACAAGCTACTGACACCAGTGCAGATGTCCGGCGCTGTTGAGGACTGGAGGAATCCCAACTTCGAAGTATTCAAAGACAGGACTGCATGGTCATTGTACAATGCAGCAACGTGGGGCCTGAAGAAGGGATCTCCTTCCCTGGCAATGAGTCGTTATTGCAATGCCCACGATTGGTTCATGGAGAATCTTGATAACCTCCAATAAAGATTCTTGAACCATAGTGATACCCCCTGGCAGTGCATTTTTATGCGCTGCTGGGGGGTTTTCTCTTTTCTTTTACAATAAAGAACGATAGGAAGTGTGCATGGATACACCCGATCAAGACCTATATTGCATTGCTTTGAGTGAGCTAGAGGTTCACATCATACACAGCCTGGTAAGCCAGCAGCTAGACAATGCTCACATAGAAAACAAGCGAGTGCTTGAGTCCCTTCTTAACCTGCACAAAACAACCAAGGAACTAACGGATGATCTACATTAGGTATGTCCTAGCCAGACCCGTACTACCCAAGCCACCAAAGATTCTGAGTAGTAGTTCGGCTAGTAGAATCAGCAGTGCAAAGAATCAGGATACTACTGCAGAGCTATACCTTGAGGCACACAGTAACCTGGGCACTGAGCCTAACCCTGAGACGCTTGCCCACCTGCGTGACAGGGATACCTATGCATGGACCCATAGCATTACCTACCCAGTAGAAGAGTCGGAAGTAATGCAGATGGGAGAGGAGCTGGGCACCATCACACGGGGCATGCGTATAGCTGACAACGAGGTGCCGCATCGTAACCTGTGGGCATGCACTCGTCCGAGGTGTGACTGGTCTGACCTGTGCCACGGCAATCCTAGTGGAGACATTGATAACTGGTGGGGTATCTCGACATCAGACTACGATGGGCTGAGTAGCTACGTAGTTAGATACCAGGGCAGAGAAGACAAGCTACTTGAGCGTAACAAGCCAGGAAAGATTGTTACTGCTAGTGAGATACGGAACTACTTAACCTGCCCACGCAAGTGGTACTTTGAGAATGTTAAGAAGGCAGCACGTAGCGAGAGATCGTATTCACACTATAGCGCCAGATGGAAAGGCAACATGGTTCACAAGTATGCTGAACTAATGGCGCTATCAGATATGAATAAGATTCATCATACAGATATTGGTCCTCAGTGGGACGAGTACCTGCAAGAGTACTCGGACCAGTTAACAGATGAGGATGAGAAGTCACAGTTAGCTATGGATGCTGTAGCCTGCGAGGCAGTAGCCCTGAAGATGTATAACCTGGCAAGGCAACCGCTCAACTCTGCACCGCATGTTCTCCAAGTAGAACATGCAGAGCAGAGATTCGCAGCAGTGCTTCCCGGTACAAAGACTTGGATTACATGTCAGCCTGATCTGATCTGCAGAGACGGAAACGATATTGTGATTGTGGATTACAAAACTCTAAGCAGTTCTAACTTGGTGCGTGACGCTCAGAACTACAGACACTTGCCATCAATGTATCTCTACGCATTGGCGGTAACTAAAGGCTTTGTTGCCAGGAAGGTAGAGCAATGAATCTATTTGAGAAAGTTGACTTTCATAAGACGAAGAAGGGGAAGATGCTAATGGTGTACGGACCTCCCGGTTCGGGCAAATCTACCTTTGCATCTCTCCTTGCTGCAGAGATGGGGATCAAGCAGGTCAACACAGTAGTCATCGACTTCGAGGTTGGCATGCGTGATGCGTTGGTGCGTGCTGATTGTCAGAGGACAGAGCTGTACGACCTTTCCGATCCCACCCCTGGGATGGGGGTGGAGATCGCAAAGTTCCTGCGCTCCCTGAGAAGTAGAGATGAGGTAAAGCTAGTGATCCTCGACACCTTGAGTGAGATGTGTTGGTCACTGCTTCGTGGCATCTGCGGAACTAAACAAGCAACGCTGCCAATGTATGGTGAGCGGAAGCGCCAACTCAAGGAGATCCTTGTTGAACTAAGAAACTTAACGAAGTCAGGTAAGCATGTACTCGTACTTACTCATCAGACTGTAGGCGAAGTTGAAGGACTGCCCGGCTACTATGCACCGGAGGCACCTAAGAACGACCGAGCAGATGTGGTCGGGCAGTTCGATTTCGTTGGCAGGATGCAAGTCGCAACCAAAGCAGCGGCTGAGTATCTAGGTCTGAACGAGGGAGAACGATTCATTGATTACAGACAGGATCCTCAACAGGTATCGAAGTGCCGTTTCGATATGGATCCAGAGAAGCCGTACGTGTTTGTCCGCAATGCAGATGATGCACGTATATTTATCAATGCTCTATAAGGAGATACACAATGAGCATTTTTGCAGAAGCATTCGAGTCAGCAACTGAAACCCCGTCATATGGCCCACTGCCTGATGGCGATTACGAAGCACAGTTGATTGAGGTAAACACCTCTGATCATCCTATTACTGGGGTGACTGCAACCAATCTAGAGTATCGCATTACTCAGGGAGACAATGCAGATCGCAGGGTCTGGGATAACGTGACGCATCGTGATGATACGATGTGGAAGGTAGCTAAGATCTGGAATGCGATGGGGATGAATGGTCAACCTACGGACTGGGCAGAGTTCTCTCTTAAGCTAAGCCAGCACTGCACTAACAAGCACTTTACGATTACCGTAAAGAACCGTGACTACAATGGTAAGACTTATACCAACGTAACCTCGGTTCGCTTGAACGAAGAGAAGCCTCCGTTCTGATGGCTATACTGGGTATTGATCCAGGGTTCTCCAGTCTAGGCACGGCCGTCCTCTCCCTCCAGGGAGGGGGCGGCTCTGCTCAGACCTTCGATGAAGCAAACGTGTTTCGTACGCAGAAGGATAAGAAGAAGGTACTTGTGTGGGATGACAACGTAAAGAGATGCCAACAGATACACACGTACCTCTCCGAACTGTGTGACATAAACAATTTTATTATGTTTGCGATTGAAGCAGAGAGCTGGACACGTATGCCAAGCGACAAGCAACTAGGGCTGGCACGAGGTGTCATCTACTCAGTTGCTGCATCCTTTGACATTCCTATTGTTCAGATAACAGCGAAGGATGTGAAGCACTTCCTTACTGGCTCAAAGAAAGCCAGCAAGGAAGATGTTCTTACTGCGCTAACTGAACGTTCTAATCTGGAGAAGAAACTTGTCCACCTACCACGAGGCCAATGGCAACATGCGGCAGATGCAGCAGGATGTGCACTCTACGCATGGGAATGCAGCGAACTCTCAAGACTATATCGAAGAACACTCCTCTCTACGTAACACTGCAGAACCTGTAGAGAGACAGCTATTCAGTAACCTGATTTCATCTATAGATATTAAAGAGTCAGAGTTACAGGGGTTGCGGGTTGATGACTTCTGTACGCATCAGAACCAGCTAGTCTTCGATGCTATATGCAAATCAATCCACAAGAATAATCACTGCACAATCTACAGTGTGTCTGAGATACTCAGGGAGCAAGGCTCACTATACACAGCGGGTGGCGAGAACTACCTGATTGAGCTATCCGAAGCAGGTATCGGTCAATCAGATCCCCTCAAGGATCTGATTGCCCACGTAAAGAAGTACTCTCAGCTCAGAAGGATTGAGCGTGCAGCACGCATGACATTGCGTGCTGTTGAGGGAGACAGTGTTGACCTAGCTACTGTTCAGCAAGTTACACGTCAGATGCTGCAGCAGATTGAGAAAGAAAAGAAGAAGCAGCCAAAGACCCTATCTGCATTTGATGGCATCACAAAGAAAGCCGCTGATACATTCAAGCCCGCTATTGTAACAGGCTGGCCCATCTTAGATGCATCAGTAAAGCTATCACCTGGCAGACTCGCAGTGCTTGGTGCGAGACCTGGCATGGGTAAGACCACACTTGCTACGCAGTTGTCAGCACAGGTCCTGAAACATAATCGTGAAAGTCATGTGCTTTATTGCAGCGTAGAAATGGACGTAGCAGAAATCGGAGTAAAGGCACTGTCTGCATTATCTAAGACAGATTGTGTTACTCCGTTTCAGAATGACAACCAGGAAGCAATAGATTTAGTCAACACCAGGGCTGGACATTACTCGCAGATATTGAGTAGACTTGCTGTCTTTTACGGTACCCGTCTCGATGAGCTAATCAACATCGCAAACTATCTGCACAAGGAAGTACCACTGAAGCTAGTGGTATGTGACTTCATCAGCAGTATGTCTCCTGGTGACAAGTACGGAACCAGGAGTGAGGCTATTGGGCATGTATCAAAAGCACTGAAGCAGCTAGCACGGGATCTACAAATCCCGGTGCTAGCCTGCTCTCAGCTTAACAGAGGAACCGGAGCTAACAGGGCACCAACTATGAAAGACCTGCGTGACTCAGGTGAGATTGAACAGGACGCTGACATCATCATGCTCCTGCACAAAGAAGATCCCGAGGATGATAGGACCCTTCTTATGATCGAGAAGAACAGGTTCGGAACCAACACTGTCCTGCATCTCGATACTCAGTTCCAGCATCATAGATTCTCTTTCTAATGCACGGCGCCAGGGGCATAGAGTTATGGCTGATACTCTCGATACTGGCAGAGATTAACTGTGTTATCGAGTTACCGTATTAACGCAACATAGACCCACGTCCCCGCATCATATCCTTGAACCTGTCAAGCATAGATCGAGATGCACCTCCACGTCCTTTCTCCTTGGAGATACGAGCACGGTTCTCAACATCCCTTTTACGCTCCTCAGCGGTCTGAGGCACAGTGCCACGACCAGCAGGAAAACTAAGTCCACGTCTCTTGGTCTCAACCTTCGGAGTCTTGCCTGCCTGCTTCTTTGGCGTCTTACTGGTTTTAGGCGTTTTGTCTGCGGGATTTTCAGTTTTCTCGCCCGCTTCCTCGTTCTCCTTCATTGCCTCGGCGACATTCTTTGCAGCTTTTTGCCTTACAAAAGGCTTGGTCCCACGAATGTTTAACATGGCTCCGGCACGGATTTTATTGGCATCCTTAATCCCTTTCCCTGTCTTGGGATTATATGGATTCAATGCCATCAACTTGCTGACTGTAGTGCCCAGTCTCTTGGCAATACCAGAAAGGGTATCACCACGACGGATGCGATAGGTGTTACCTGATGGCATTGGAGCATCACTTCGTTTCTTACCTAGCTGAGCACGCAACCTGCCAGATTTGCCACGAACAAACTTAAAACGCTTGCGTTTCTTTCCAGCTTTCTTTGACTCAGCAACTCCGATGCGACCGGACTCCTTCATCCGCTCCTCAACTAGTTTGTCTATCTTGCGAGTAGGTGTTTCTTTGCGAGCCATTAGTATGATCCTTTGCTCTTCATTCCACGAAGTTTCTTACCTGCAGCAGCAGCTCTAGCCATTGCCTTGTTACCGTATTTCTTTCGTCCGATATTAGCAGCAATAGCACCAGCGGCTGCAGGACTCTTGCCCTGAGATTGAATGTTCTTCTTTAGTTTCTTAAATCCTAGATACGCCACAACCTACCACCTTACCTTTAATCCCGCCGTCGCGGCCCAAGCCACAGGTTCTCCCCATTTCGAGCCTGCTTCCAGGGAAGCGATCGCATCCACTCTGTCCCTAACACGGTGACGAGCGACAAGAGAAGTATCCCACCGATCCACATTAGCTCTTGCGAGAAGATCCAGTCCACCTGACTCATGATCCTTTAAGAAGAGAGAGGGGGCTGAACGCCGTAAAGCGTTCAGTCCCCCTTCTCGGGG
>TARA_R100000329_G_scaffold2968_3_pt1 | contig 12263 bp, 6 predicted proteins | sample TARA_R100000329 | Tara Oceans TARA_R100000329 (sample SAMEA2620783) | marine metagenome | biome: marine biome (ENVO:00000447); feature: surface water layer (ENVO:00002042); material: "saline water (ENVO:00002010), including plankton (ENVO:xxxxxxxx)" | depth 5 m | reverse complement strand
GTTTTGAATACTATCTCCGTTCAAGAAAACGACTTGAGCCATATATGCTTTTGCATAATTACTAGATGTTCTGGAACGCCTACCTATTTCATTCGCTTGGTTATTATTCCAAAAGGTCTCACCGCTACTCGACGGATATGCGGCTGTTCCTGTATCAATATCTTGTTTAACTCCATTGATATAAATCTGAATGCGTTCTATTTCATTGGTCTGAGCTGTATCCAAACTTATGATACAGTGATACCATCCAATATCTCTCAATTTAGGTGTGAAGACATTTAGTGAAGCATTATCATCGAAGACCTTAATCATGTCAGGGTCCATGAGGACCTGAAATTCATTGGTACCTGTGTTTGCTGAGAAAAATGTAAACTCAGTTGAGATAGCGTTTAACTTAAACCACCAAGCGAGTGTCCATCTTGTACGGTTTCCAGCGCTGGGTGTTCTTGTTAAGTATTGAGAACTACCATCGAACCACATCGATTGTTCTATGTTGTCAATCTTTTGATTATGCCAGTGCAGACCACGAGTTTTTCGTATCGTAGCGTGTCCAAGGGTACCGGGTATCATATAGTAAACTCCTTAAGATATTGCTTGGAGCGCATCAATTACAATGTTGTTCGCTGACCTTATGTAGTAAGATAAAACATCAGTTCCGCTAGCTGTAATCGTGGGAGCGGCACCAGCTGCAAATTTAAAGTCACTGCCAAATGATACCGTATGAGATCCACCATTAACAATAGTTATCGCACCCGTTTGACCAACATTCTGTGTGGTTGGATTGGCAAGTGTTATGTTACCGCTGATTGTAAACTGAAGGAAGTTAGCATTTCCCATAGCTGGTCTAAGGACAGCAGCCCCTGTTGATACAATATGAGTATTACCGAACTGTGCTTCTGTAAACTTTTGACTTCTATTGGCGAAAGCAACGTTCGCCGATGGTGCTATAGCATGCCCCGTAACAACACCCGTAGCGAAGTTTGTGTTAGCGCTGATACCGCCAGTAGCGATTTGACCAGCTTGAACCGCACCACTACCAATCTTTCCAGCGATAACCGCACCCGATGTAAGTTTAGCGGCACTAACCGTATTATCAGATGGTGTCCCTAAGTCAAGCGTGTCACCGAGCACGATGCCATAGAAACTAGCTCCGGTGGCAGGAGCAGATGTGAACGTAATTGTAGATCCGGATACGGTATATGCCGTCTCTGGTTCTTGAATAACACCTGCGATAGAAATAATTAACTGCGTAGAAACTCCAGGAGTAAAAGCATCGCCCGATATGGTCAGGTTGAAGGTCGTTAAAGAAGTATTAAAGCTAGCTGCTATGCTATCTAACTTCCTATAATTACCAATCTGTGGGCTTCTTCCAATGTAGGGCATTTCATTAAACCTTTATTTCTTTTGTTTATTTATAAACCTATCTGCCATAGAGTGGAGGTAAATCTCCATTACCACCTATATCAGCCATTGCAAAATACAAGTAAACATTGTTTGACTCGTTGAGGGTATGTATGTTCGATCCGCTAGTAGAAGCCTGTATCTTAAAACCATTGGCAAGAATATCTATAGTACCAACTGATGTTGTGATACTTGATTCTTCGGTCGTAGCGTTCCAGTAAAGTCCCGAGGTAACATTAAACGGATGCCGTGCCGTATCGAATACGATCCAACCGTCTCCTGAGTTGGTGAGATTTTTCACCATAACCATACGAGGCGTGAAACCACAGTTGATGTAGGCTGCTGGTCCCGGTTGTCCAGTATGATTACCTAGATAATTGCCAATCTTACATACACCTGGTACACTACGGAAAGCATAGAAAACATAGTCATCATTAGACTTGTTTACACGATTATGAGTCCCGATTGTAAAAGTATTCGCATTGGGTGCAGTATCATTCCACTTAGTAGTAGCAGGTACAAAACCACCAGTCGTATCAAGATGTCCGTAATTGTTCCAAGGGGTGCTACCGTCGTGCTCGAAGATTGAATATTGAGTTCCTACAACCCAATCCGATGTTGATGTAGATCCGCTCGATCTATTTTTGATAAAGATTAATTCCGGTGCGCCACCAAGACCGTGACCCACCGTGTTGGTGCTTCCTGTACCTCTATAAGTTCCAACTGAGAAATTCCCTGGAGTCGAAACAATCGTGTTACTTGATATTCCACCAGCTGGACTCGTAACGCTGCCCGTTCCGGCGGTCTCACCCGATAACCACTGCCACATAACGTAGCTTTCTCGGTCGGTATTTACTTGAACATCATTACCAATTTGCACACCTCTTTGTAGAAACCTCTGTACAGTATCAGGTTCTGAAGCTTCAATAGATTCATCATTTGAATTTACAGTTTTACCGACACCCCGTAGTCTGTCGACTAATATGTGTGAGTCAGTAGCATCTCTATTCTTAATCCATGCGAATGCTGTAAGTTTAGATGCCGTAGAGTCTAGATTATCTTGGTTGAGTGCTTTATATCCGGATGCAGGAGCATTTTTCCAATACCCATCGGATGCAGCATTAAAGGTAGTAGACGATCCATCAAACACTAACTGCTGACCAAAGTTGAAGTGAAGCTCTCTATTACCAGTACCGTTTGTAGATCTTGTGAACGGCACTACTCGACCACGTGTACCAAATTCTATAATGGGTTGCTGCGTGGTGTTGCGTAAATAGTGGGTTCCGTTTCTCGAAAACCACATCTTGTATGTATTTCCAGTTCTCTCAATGTGCACTCCTAGCACATCACCTGTATCGACTTTATGATTCGAGATTCCATTGAACGGACTTTCAGCAGCACCAGATGTATCGTATAGAAAATTTCCATCCTCTATGATGCCGTCAGGTGATGTTGACGCATTATTTATTGAGTATGCCCACTGACCCTGTATTGCATCTGATATAGTGGAAGATGAACCTATCTGTGCGTAGTCATCGACATCTACAAGACCGACATGATTCCATGCCTGCCCAAGTGTAACCGCCTCTACCTCAAAGTACCACTTCCCCTCTTGAATAGCAAATGCTTCTGACGGAGTTTGTGTTGAGCTATTACTATTAGTCCCACCTGTAAGTGTAAACCGCAGGTTTCCATCGGACATATCAGCATCACCGCCCGAGGAATGACTTGGTGTAGGTCCTATAACTTGACTTAAAGTTGCATAATTTTTTGTAGGTGCATCTACAGTTTGATAGAAAGTGTAACTCGACCAAGCTGATGCACTGTTATTTATAGCCTCTGCGAAGTGATTGCCGTTTCCAGAAGTATCAGTGCCGGCTCCATTACTGCTTCCAGGAGTAACTTTAAACTCTAAGTAATGTCCGTTGTGACCAAAAGTAAATCCACTTATATCTTTTGGAACCCATTTATTTGTTGCAGTATCCACAGCTCCAAAATCAGATATGGTTTTTCCTGTTGAGTTGGTTCCGGTAAGAAAAGCATGTTCGGCTATATACATGCTACTGTAAAATGCGCCATATGGTATCTTTCCGATCTGAGTTACGAAATCGTTATCTCCCAGATAAAATACAGCGTCTTGATCTGGATAAGCGGCAGCGCTGCCGGAAGTGTTATCTACTTCTTGCAGTACCCCATCAATATACAGCTTTACCCTATCCGAAGCAGTTGATTGCGTGGTATCTACTTGAATGAAAAAATGTTGCCAAGATGAAGTTTGGACAGCCGATCCTACAGTAGCAACATTAACGTCAGACCCAGTAACCCCAGAACCTTGTGCAATAAACTGAAAATACATGTTGACGCCGGCGCTACTACTCTGAGAATAGAGTCGTATGCCAGTTAAGTCTGCTCCATTGGCATTGCTGCTTTCTAAAAGAGGAAAGGCATACGTGTCCGATATACTAACTCGTTTTGCCCAAGCACTCAGAGTAAATTTTTTATTAGAGTCACTTGCTGCCGCAGACATAGTTCTTTGAAGATGGTTCTTTGTTTCAGGATCAAAGATAATAGAATTATTCACGGCGTATAAATCTGTGTAGGGTACAAAGTCACCCACTCTCTGTCCAGCGCCATTACCCTCGTATGTAATAGCATCGAAGTAGTCTACACCGTTATAAGTTGGTGCAGAAATATTCTCTGATTTCCATTCTTTTACGTCAGCAACACTATGTGTCCAATCAGCAGAATCTGTGAAGATCGTACCATTAATGCCGTTACCAACAGCATATATAGAAATGCTTGGTGAATCCGGAGTCCATGATACAGGAGTGGATGCATTGCCATCTTTATCGTACATAACCACTTGATTGTTATCGAAGTCGTAGAGTATACCTAATCTATCAGAAGCACTCACAATTCTTGGGAAAGAGCCACCGGAAGCTAAAGTAAGATTAACACCACTAGCGGAATCTATGAAGTACGTCATCTGCCCAGCAACAGTACCGTTTGAAGCGTAAAATTTAATCATATCTGTAGTTTCTGGTCCTTGAAAACCAGACTGTGCTGGCGTAAGCTGACCGCCATCTCCTAGATGATCGGCATTTCGATCGCCGATAAATCCGAGATAAAATGATCCAGAAAAGCTACTGCCTCCCAACTGATACTCAAGATAATACTTTCCGCTGTTGTCTGTGGTATTGATAAAGAGATCACCGACCCCTGATACATCTGCTGACAAGCTCTGTGTGTCTGCATTTAACGTCGTGCCGTGATCATCTATCCTACCCTGAGCTGGATTTCCTAATACGTTATCTCCGGTAAACGAGTTTGCCCTACCGTTCCAATGCACGTATACTTGGCTTGGAGTATGACTTGACTGATCCGCTGAAGATATGTTATTCAGACTAAAATTATTACCGTGAGTGCTACCATCGTTTCCCATAGCAGAAGCATTCGTGAATGGTAAGAATGCGCTATTATTGGATGGAGCTGCGTCTACCAAGGTTTTGATATCGTCATTACTTTTTGGAGTGCGAACGGATCTATTAGGTGTAACTGCATAAGTATCGAGGAATGAATCAACAGTCCAATCACCACCTTGAATAGATTGACCATCAAGGAATACTGGCTGAGCGATGTACCCGTCTGGTGATGTAGTATTGGCTAGCAGACCAACAAATTGTTTGGTTACATTATTAAAAGTCGTTCCCCAACCACTCGCTCTTGGGTCAGCATTCCAATCGTGATATTCTATACCATTTATGAAAAGCCTACCTTTTCTTGGACCCGACGCTTCATCCAGTTTAAAACTCGCGATTATGTGATACCACCCTTGGTCGCCTAATACCTTATTAGTAGTTGCTCCCTGACCGTTTACATACAAATAAACGACACCGCTAGCGAGAAATATACCGTTGTTCGGACTTCCGGTTCCCGAACCATCTCCGATAGAAATTAACCCTGTGTTACCACCACCCATTCTACCATCAGCTTCATCTATATTTTGGAACCAGCAAGCCAGTGTAACTTCATTGTTGCTATGGCTCGAAGTCGTTCTCTGTAAATACTGACTATCATCTTTGTCAAATGAACAAGAGTTCGGAATATTTCCTGAGAATTGCGAGTGCCATCCTGCTACACCAGCGTTGGAAAATCCTTGCCGTAGATTACTTTCACCGAATAAAGGCATTATCGGGTCTCCTATGCGGTACCAAGGAGATCAATCGTCGCAATGGTATGGATCGTATTAGATGATGCTACATAATAATCTAATCGATCTTCTTTGCCAGCAACTGTGGACATAGTCGGCGCTGTGCCAGATTTAAATCTCCACTGTGATCCGAACGATGTAGTAAAGCTGCCATTTGAAGTGATTACGATGCTACCACCTTGTCCCGCTGTGATGTTCGTTGGATTCGCTATAGTGATGTTACCATTCGCTACTAACTTAAAGTGATTTGCAGTATGCATGTCTAGGGTCACGGTTAAATTACTAGCACCCGCACTACGAACACCTAAATCACTTATTGTACCCCTTTGCGCTCTACTAAATGACTGTTGTACATCTGTCTTAGCGATGTCTGCTGCTGTCGAATGAGCCGTAACTACACCAGTTGCTAATTGAGTGTTTGCAGATATACCACCAGTTGCAATTTTACCAGCAGTCACCGCTCCAGTAGCAAGTGCATGCGGGGTGATTGAGGCTGTATCCATATCAGTGTTTGCAATCGATCCATCAGTAATGTCTAAAGATGTGACCGGAGCAGCTGGAGGACTTGAACCGATGTAAGGCATTTAAATTCTCCTTACGTTTGCTGCAAGACTGACATTACTGCGTCAATCGACGAAGCTGTATTGGATGACACTTTAATTGAGTCGCCGACAGTGAGGACAATTTTTTGATCCCCTCCGATCGGCGTGAGAGCGCCACCAGCTGGTACTGGTGCATCTTTAACGATGCGTGTATCGTTTGCTCCATCATTGTAAGCAACTGTCACATTTACAGCCGATCCTGTAATATTAGAAACTGTCAGTCCGATTACAGTCTCCGTAGTACCTCCAGCGACCGTATGACTGCCAACAGCGGTAAGTGAATTGCCTACACTTCTGGATGCGAATGTTTCAAATACGTTAGCCATTTATCCTATCCTAGTGCGATTGCGAAAGCGAGTGCGTTATCATCGGTACCTGGAGCGGTACCGTTGATTAGTAGAGTGCCAGTTATATTCGTGTTCGAGGTTACAAGAAGAGTACCTCCACGTATATTTGTATTAGCAGCATGAAGATGAGTATGCGTTGTAATGTTTGTGTTCGACGGTGTTACCGTGACTTTACCGCCGACTGAGATAGAGTTCGCACTTACAACATTAGCAGTCGGATTAATCTCAAATAGGTTTGTGAAACCTTGGTTAGATCTTATCCTCCAAGTATCAAATGTGTCAGTCAGTGCTACGTTAGCTACTTTACCCATTTTTAATTACCTTTTTCCGAAGAGAGAATAAGTTTTAGCATTGTTTTCAACTCTTCAAGTTCCGATTTTATAATATTTATATCGTCCAGAACTGCATTCTGTTTTCTTTTTTTAAGTTTGTATGCTTGGAGTGCTCGTTTGTCAACAGACAGAACAGCTCCACTTTCTGGATCTCTTTTATACCCTTCGGCATCCTTTATTGGTTGTAACTTCATTATTCCTTCTCTTAGATTTGAAGTGCGACCGCTCGTAAGTCTCGTATACGGGGCACTCTTGAAGTTGAAGTTGAAAGTAACACGACCTTAATTTTAAATCGTTTGAAGCCTGTGAATGTTACTCCCTCTGCGGTAGTGTATTGCAACTCACCAGCATCTCCGGTCAAACTTGCAGTCGGTACTGTAAATTCAAACTCCTCGAAATCTTCCTGATTTTCAGAATCCGAATGAATTGTAGCAGGGGTGACCTGTGTCAATTTAATCCAAGTCTTGTCATCGAAGTTTTGTCCATCCTCTCCATTCAAGAATTTACCGAAGACTTCGATCGTAGCGGTCGATGGTTTATATGCACCGCAGAAAACTTTCAGGTCTTCAGCATCCTGACCATCATCGAGGGTGACAGTTCTCATTACATATCGAGCGAGAGCATTACCTTTATCAGATGTCGTTTCATTAGTGGAATCGTTGTTAATTAGATTCTCTATTGTTAATACCGCACTTCGGTCATTATCAATAGCAGGTGATAATTGTTTTGTTCCACCATTCGTAAGAGTCATTCTAATTTCACCAGATTTTTTACTACTAAGGTTGGCAATCTCGTTTGATCTACTATGAATAAACTTCCTGTCCGCATAAATCGTTTCACCGATTAAGTTATACACCCTGAATGTTGTATCTAAACTACCAGGAGCTGCCGCAAATTTAGCAGTTGCCGAAACAGCAGTAGTTTCCGGTACCAGCTTACTGACCCGAGTTTCAAACATATCGGCTGGTAAATTTTCGACAGTTTTAATTCTAGCATCCAAACCGCTTACCTGACCACGTAGGAAGGTGTTAGCGGCAAAGTTACCAGTGGGTTTTTCAAGATGTACGAATGTGTTTGCCTGTGTTTGATTGTCAAAGAAGTACACCTTACCTGTTGGAGTGGTAACGCTGTGGATTACCGCAGTCGTTCCAGTCGCACTACCATTGGTGTTCATCACCCTTACAGTATCACCAGCTTGGAATTTATTTGCAAGCGTGACCTCTTTGACCCGAGCGGTGTTTGCGCTCTTGAATGTTACGATGCCATTCGCTCCAGCTCCGGAACCGGAGATGCTCAATAAACTTAATCCAGCATTAGCGCTCGGTTGTGAAGTAAAGGTGATGGTAGATTCGCCATGTACAGTTTCGCCGATACGATTGAACACGCTCGTGTTATCTGTGTTCGCGAGAGTAAAGTATTCTTTATCGACATTTTTAAATACCGCAGTTCCGGTTTTATTTGTTCCAAAGTCAGCAAAATACATTCTATACTTGATATCTTCTGTTTGCACCGGACTGAAACCCAAATCATTCGAAGAAGCGAACATAGTTCCCGAGGCAGGTTGTTTTACGATTCTATTATTAGTTAAGGTATCAGTTTCCCCTAGCTTTGCTGCCCAGACCGTATAGTTTGGATTTGCCTGAGCGGGAGTAATCTTAAATGCATATTGTTCGCCACGCACTAGATAAATTGGAGTTTCAAATATAATGGGAGTTGGTGCGCTAGCGTCCGAACTGACATTGATATCAGCCGCTGGTACTTCGAACTCGCTGAAAGGAACAACTCTATTAGTTAGATATGAACTTTCAGGATCAACCTCAACTATTTCTAACTGAATTGGTAAGTTGGGATCTTTAGTCCTGAAATACAAATCTAACTTGGTCAGGAATACTCCAGTTGTTAAAGTACCAATTCCATCATCAACTCTAAATGACTGTGCAATAGGATCATCACCGGCATCGCCATTGTCATCGACATTACCAGCGGTTTGAGGAGCCGCAGGTGAGAAACTAGATACCGATCGAGTTTCAAATACTTGTTCAGTTGTAATTGATATATCTCTAGTGGTTATAACAGCACCTTGTTTAAACAATTCCATACCACTAGCACTATAAACTGCTTCTGCGGATGTGGTAAACAATCCTTGCTCTCTGGAATTTGTGGGGCTATCAGATAGCCTTAATTTTAAATTACCATTTAAGAACTTGATTTGATCATTATTAGGTAACCGGAATATGGCTCTAGCGACTCCCTCGGAATCTGTAATTAAGTCTGATCCTTCAGAGGCTGTATTACCGAAAGTAGAGTTAGCTGGTGATATAAATGCTGTTACATTTTCATCGTCGAAGAAAGCAAATAATTTAGTGCTCGGCTTCATTCCCGATGCCGTAACTTGTATTTCGCGAGATCTCATATGAGGAATAATGTTTAAATCTTGAATAGATTCTCCGAGGTCAGTTTCTACAACTCTACCTCGATTAACATTAATTTTGGTTCCCTCTCTTCTCTGATTTGTTACAGTTGTTATACCAGCCGCTGATATATCGGTATCAACTGAGAATGTGGAAAACTCTCCGAACTGAGTTCCTACAGCATTAGCTATATTCTCAAGCGCATCAGCAAAGTTACCGAAATCTATTTGGACAGCTGGAGCTGTTGTTATATCTTGCCAGTAATCAGTTTCTGGATTCAGTTGCAATAAACCTCTAAAGTTATAAAACAATCCAGCAGTATTTCGAGTCGTCGAGGCAAAATTTTGTTCTATAGCAAGATCATGTGTGTATGGTAATGTAACAAGTTTACCATCATTTGGCGTTGCTACCGTGGAAACTGCCCGAGAAGTTGATGAGGTGCCGCCCACAACATTAGCAGAGGTGGTGAATGCTCCAGTAACATTTTCTATATAAAGTTTATCGCCTACCTGATAGACTAACTTACCATTTGTTGAACCCTGGGAAATAGTCTCTCCATTAGAGTATGTGCCTGAGGTTGATATGGTTACTGTCGCATCTTTGGATCTTACAGTTGCATTTGTCGAATTTGCTGACAAAAATTCAAACTGAACATCATCGACCTTAAATGACGGTCTCGCTTCTTTTTTCTTCCTATCAAGGGAAACCGCATATCCTTCATTAAAGAAATCTGATGACGTAAAATCAACAAATTGATCTACAATAATACCATTCTTAAATCTATCAACACCCGATCCATCCACTAAGAACAAGCTCTTAGTATCCGCTTCGAGTAACGATAGAGATGTATAGTACTCTAGGTTATCGATTCTTTCCTCAAGACCCATAATATCTTTCATTGTATATCTACGGATACGTTTGGGTCGTAATCTTATTGCCACATCCGGTCGACCATTCGGGGCAGTTGCTGTTCTTATCCTTGCGGCATTTTCTTGCGGAAGTGATGGGAATGGCTTTACATCAACAATAGCAATCGTCATTCCTTCCGTTGTTGCACCAGGAGTTCTGGGATCTAAACTTGGGACACCCTTTACTACTTGAACCGCTCCAGTTTTGGTGATTAAAATCCTATCTCTTCTTGGTAGATAGTATTGGAAATCTATAGTGAAGTTTTCATCCGGTGCAGGATACCTTAAACCGCTGGTTGGTTCGACTACCTCTGTAGAAAGTGCAGGGTTACGTGTTATATTAGCAAAGGCTCCCACTGCAACATTATTAGCAGTATCTGTAATCCTTGGACGAATGTCAATACAGTTGCGAAGATCAAATCTCTCACCAGTCGTTTTGGACTCGTAGATAGGTATCTCGGCTGTTTGAATTGCTGTTGTGTTTGCCGTATTTGTATCATCAATCGGATAGGAATCGACTGAGAAATATCCAACACCAGAAGATGTATCATGCGTGAAGAAGTCTAACTCTACGAGGTAAACATTACCGTTAGCAATGAGATGTGTAGAACCACCCTTGAGTTTTAATTTTGAATGACCGTACAAGTTATCCGTCATCCCTGTGTCAAGTAAGAACTCCGTGGTTACATCTGTTCCCTCGGTCGTGTTAGCGAAAAACGTATTGCCAGTTTTTAATCTTACCGAGCGAAGTTTATGCCCATCGGATAAACCAAGGTTGAATGGTCCAGAAGTTCCTGGAGAACCAACCGATGTATTAGAGTGACCTTGTGATATATTTAATTCTACAAACCTACTTTCATTGATCGTTTTGGCGATCTCTCGTCCGTTCTGTTTTTTCAGTTTAGCAAACACCTTTGCGGTGACACCCGAAGCCAGTGTTTCTTGAAGATCAATAGTAGCTTGTGTTGTGGAGTTGATTGTCACTGATCTTGATGCAGCATCCCCGCCAACACCAGAAAGATTAATAACCTGACCAGCCTGGAATGATTTAGTTAGGTTCCCTGTTACAGCTTTTAACCCTCTTTCATGGGTAGTAATTGAGTTGGTTGCTACGCTGTTAATGGTAAAGGTATTAGAGTAACCCGCAACTGAGACGACCTCACCAACATTTAATTTCGTAGCTGCGCCCGTCATACTAATGGTGTGCCCTTGGTTTGATATGGTAGCAGAACCAAGAGATCCAGCGCTAGTAGCCGTACCTTTTAATACGAGCTGAAAGTTTGACTTTTTATTTGCGTCGCTTACCGCTCCGGTTGACAGATTAAAAATTTCATCGGAGCCATCAGTCGTTACTGTAACAGTTCCAGCCGCTGCGATCGTGACATCAAATCCATCTTGGAAAATAAAATCATTATCTATGGTATTTCCATCGGATTCACGAATCGTTTTAATATTACTTGCTGGTATTTCAAAGACACCACGATTAAATTTGGTATCAGATAAAACAGTATTTCCGGTCGTGACTACCGTATCTGCAACTCCATCAAATGCACCATTATCAAAATAAATTCCACGCACAGCACTTATATTATTAGCTGTCATATTGATATCATAGAGGTACATATTATAGACGCAGTCGTTATCGCCTTTTTCGCCACTGCTATGTTCAAGAGCTCTTACACGAGCCTCACCAATTTTAGTCCTTCCGGTAATACTAGACGAACCAAAACTGCTATTGGATATGGAATTGAATGGTGTATTATAAAGGGAAACAACATCATGCCCTGTGATATCAAATGCTCCAGAAACTTCATTAACCTGAACAAAGTTCCCATACTGAACAGTAATAGGAATATCATCTACGCTTTCGAAATCAGTAGCTTTATCTACGACCGCTACTCTTGAACTTGTTAGTTCTGTTTCATACCCTTTAATATATGCTTTACCTGGCGCAACCTTAATTGCTAATTTGTTGGTATCTCCTGTTGGCGCTGTGAATATCCCACCATTATTAGCAGTGTTTAGGTGTTCTCTTACTTTTGTGAATAATCC
>TARA_R100000329_G_scaffold28664_1_pt1 | contig 12321 bp, 5 predicted proteins | sample TARA_R100000329 | Tara Oceans TARA_R100000329 (sample SAMEA2620783) | marine metagenome | biome: marine biome (ENVO:00000447); feature: surface water layer (ENVO:00002042); material: "saline water (ENVO:00002010), including plankton (ENVO:xxxxxxxx)" | depth 5 m | reverse complement strand
AGTTTTAACTCTAGCTAATAAAGAACAAAGAGGTTACATTACTCCGCAGGAGTTTAACTTATTAGCCAACCAGGCTCAAATGCAAATATTTGAGTCTTATTTTTATGCAAAAAATTTAAGAGATAGAAGAGAGCCCAACAGAGAAAACGTAGTAGACGAAACTAATTTAACAGAAATGTTAGATACTAAGTTGAATCCTTTTAGATCTGTGGCTGACTTAACAGCGTCTGGCAATAGCGGTACTGACGTAATAGATTTAATGCCTACTACAGCTACTGTAAATGGTGTAGCTAGAACTGTTTATCAAACTGGTAGATTATTTTACGGAGCTACAGCTGCTACTAGATACCCTATACAAAAAGTTCCTCTTGAAGAAGCAAGAAGATTTTTCAATACCGGTGCTATAAGACATAGAGGTTTAGGTGATAGCATGGCGGTATATACGGATAGCACTATAGCGGGCTCTGATGTTTTAATATATGGATCTGGTTCTACATTAGCTACTGGCAGTGCTTCTGCAGAAGTATTTGTAGTTCCACTAGATGTTAACTGGACTTATGTTGTAGTTAATGGTAAAGCTTTATACAACGCTAGTGATACATCAGGCCAAGACTTTGAGCTTCATGAATCAGAAGAAGATACTGTAGTAAATCTTATACTTGCACTAGCAGGTATAGTTATGAATAAGATTGATTTAACTCAGTTAGCTACTAGTGTTGCTGCTGCAGAAACTAACATACAAAATCAATAATTAAATGGGAATATTAACTGAAAATCCAAGCGCATATTACGATCCTAATGGCGTAAGTAGTGAGCATAGGTATGGTTTATATAGATATATAAAACTAGATGATTTTGTTGAAAGTTTTATGGCTACGTATGTAGGTGAAAACAAATTATGCAGAAACACCTACGTTAACGATGTGTTATATCACTCTAGGCGAGCTATACAAGAGCTATCATTTGACACTTTTACTTGTACTCAGTCTGTTGAGTTTACAGTTCCTTCTACGTTAGTTTTTGTTATGCCTATTAACTACGTTAATTATGTTAGCTTAGGTTGGAGTGATTCTAATGGAACTATAAGGAGAATATATCCTACTAGCAAGTCTTCAAATCCGTTTGTGCCAAGCGCTACTATACAGCCTCATGGAGGTTTAGAAGAAGGCGATACTGCTGGATATAATCCTGAAATACCAGCTAGTGATCTTAGCGGGGTAGGTAGTGCGGCTCATGATTCTGATAGTAACTTTACGTCTACTACTGCAGAAAATTTTAAAAACAATAACGACGTTGGGTTAGATTTAGGTAATCTTGATGCTGATGAGTTTGACAATGTTTACGGTAATATAACAGGTCAAAGATACGGACTAGATCCTCAATATGCCCAAGCTAATGGATCATTTTTTATAGACGATAGATTAGGTAAGTTTCATTTTAGCTCTAACTTAAGCGGTAAAACAATGGTGTTAAAATACATTAGTGATGGTATACCTGCTGATAGCACTGATTTAAATATTACAGACACTCAGATACCTAAGCTTGCTGAAGAAGCTATGATCAAACACACTTTGTATGGTATATTATCTTCACGTATAGACACACCTCCTGCAACACTAGCTTTGCTTAAAAAAGAAAGATTTGCAGAAACTAGAAAAGCTAAGCTTAGGCTTTCAAATATTAAGCTAGAAGAATTAACTCAAGTACTTAGAGGAGCCTCTAAAATAATTAAGCATTAACACATGGCAGAGTTGAAGAGAAACTTCTCGCAAGCTAAGATGAACAAAGACCTTGATGAAAGGTTAGTTCCTCAAGGCCAATATAGAGAAGCAACTAATGTACAAGTAGCTACGTCTGATGCTTCAGATGTAGGAGCTTTACAAACATTACTAGGTAATGAAAAGCACAACGCTATGGCTAGCATTGCGACTGGTGTATATAATATACCAGACACAGCCACAGTAGTTGGAGCAGTTGCTGCTGCTAATATAGATAAAGTATATTACTTAATATCTGCAGGAGATCGCAATGATAATAACAATTTATTAGATACTCAAAAAGATTACATCTTAGAGTACGACACTATATACAAAACAATTAAATACGTTTTTGTAGATATATTTAGTGTTAAAACTACTGTGCAAGCAACTGTTGGTTCTAGTAATACTTTCTTTATTGACTTAGGAGCTGGTGGTGGTAGCGTTAATACTACAGGTATTAGAGTAGGTATGTCGATTATTTCTGATGCTCAGAACTACGGACAAATAAGTGAAGTTACTGTTTCAGCAATAAACTATGTAGATAACAAATGGCAGATTACGGTAGATAATCCTAATGCTACTGGTGTTAGCTTCACTGCAGGCGATGATGTTTCTTTTAAATCTAAAAGAGTATTAAACTATTCTAAGAACAGAATTATAACTGGTATTAATATACTAGATGATTTCTTGTTTTGGACAGATAATTTTTCTGAGCCAAAGAAGATAAATATAAAAAGATGTATTAAAGGTACTGGTGGCACTACAGCTTTAAATACTGTAGTTACAGATACATTTATCGGTGATACAGACAATTTCCAAACTAGACTAGTAATAAACGCTACAGACATAGCCACTGATTTAAACGTAGCTACTAACATGGCCGGTACACAGCCTGTGTTTATGGAAGAAGATCATGTAACAGTAATACGTAAAGCTCCAACGCAGCCGTTAGAGTTAGAAATGTCTAGAACTTTATTCGCAAGACTAGACGCTAATGGCAATAGCCACGCGCAAGGAGAGCTACTTAATTTTAATTTCTTTGCTACAAATACATCTCAATCAATTGAGCCTGGCACTATATTAACTTTGCAAAACGAAGACGGCGAAGGTTTTGTAAACCCCGTTGATTTTAGAGTTGGTGATATAATTACTTTTACGCCTGAAGGTGGCGCGGTAACTGGTATTACATCTGAAGGATATACTGTAAGAGGAGAAGTAGTTACATCATCTGCAACAAGTCCTAATAACTTAGCTACAACAGGTATACAAATACAGATATTATCGCTAGCGCTAAGCGGTGTGCCTCAAGTTCCAACTAACTGGATTGTAGAGATAGAAGAGCCAGAGCCTTTATTTCAATTTAAGTTTCCAAGATTTTCTTATAGATATAAATATCAAGATGGCGAATATTCTGCTTTTGCTCCATTTACTCAAGTAGCTTTTTTACCTGATTTCTTTAGTTATGATCCTATCAAAGGGTATAACTTTGGTATGATAAATCAGATAAGAGGTTTAAAAGTAAAAGGATATTACTCTCAAGAAAACTGCATGCCTCAAGATGTAGTTGAAATAGATATACTATACAAGGAAACAAACGATCCTACAGTTTATACAGTTAAAACTTTAAGACCTTCTGACGGCTCACCTGTTTGGCCATTACCTGCTGACGTAATAACTGGATCAAGAGGCGTGTTTGAAATAACAACTCCTGTAGTACACGCCGTGGTAGATTCTCTTCAACTTCTTAGAACTTCTGATGCAGTACCAAGAAAAGCATTAGCGCAAGAAGTTACTGCTAACAGAATAGTTTACGGTAACTATGTACAAAACTACGATATACTTGGAGATCCTTCACCAACCATTTCCGTTGTAAGTGAAGATATAAACGACAAGTACGCTAAGCCCTCGATGAAGTCTATGCGTACATACCAAGTAGGCGTAGTGTTTAGTGACGAGTACGGAAGAGAAACACCAGTACTAACTAGTAAAAATTCATCGGTAACAATACCTAAGAGTTCATCTACTAAACAGAATAGACTAGCTGCTCAGTTTGATTTTAATAACTCTAATATACATATACCAGACTGGGCAAAGTATTATTCTTTTTATATAAAAGAAACTAGTGAAGAGTATTATACTATGGTGATGGATAGATGGTATAATGCTGCTGATGGAAATATATGGTTATCATTTGCTTCTTCTGAAAGAAACAAAGTAGATGAAGAAACTTTTATTACACTAAAAAACAAACATGGTATAAATGCAGCTGTTACTGAGCCTGTAAGATATAAAATATTAGCTATATCTAATGAAGCTCCTGACTATATAAAAACTGAAAGAAAAAGCTTAGGTATAACTGATAGCTTTGCAACTACTGAGTTTTCAAATCCTCTTGGTAATGGCGAGTCTATGCTAAATGCTGATCACGTAGTTATAGATCAAAATGTTATAACTGCTGTATATGGCGTTGAAGCTAGCGAAAGACTAGATAAAATTGATACGTTAAAACTTAAGTTTTTTGGCGGTGAAGGTGATGTATCTGGCGAGTATGAAGTCACTAAAGTAAGTACTGTAGATGCAGGCATTAGATTTAATTTAAAAGAAAATTTAACAGAAGACACTGACTTTATAACGTTTGCAGCTGATGGCGCACTAAACGCTGGTTTAGGTATTAAAATAGAATTAGTCGAAGAAGAAGTAGAAAACAAACCCGAGTTTGACGGTAGATTTTTTGTAAAAATATATAAAGACTCACAGTTAGTAGATAACGTAATATTAACTACTGGTGGTGCTGATTTAGATACTATAGATAATCAATGGGCTTTAGGTTATTTAAATAACAACGGCTATGTTAACGCGGGTACACTTAAAGCTTTATACGCAGGTGATTACTCAGCTACTCAATATGGTCACCCATGTCCTACAAATCCTAAGTACACTAGGCACTCTAAGGTTATCTCATCTTTATTGTTCGGAAACAAAAATCACAGACACCCAACTGAACACACTTACACTGGTCTTACAGAGTATTACTGGGATAACTCTGCTGCTTTTACCAGTACTGCTGAACTTAATGCATTAAGCCCTCTTCAAGGCTGGGGATCTAATTCTCCAGCAGGGTCTGGTGGTGCAAATAGTGGTAGCACGTCCTTTTTGTCAAGGTTCGCTCAAGATCCTGTAAGAACTTTAAATGGTAATCACGCATACAGCAGCGTGGTTCAAGAAAGATGGTGGACGTGGGCTGCTGAAGAAAGACTGTTTTTTATTGACGCGTGCACAGCTTATCACTGGACTGGTAGACCAAGTGGTGTAGGAGGTTCAGCTCCTTTTATAAATGCTCCACAAAACCAATACGATTATTTTTCTTACTCTGGGCTTTTATTTAATCCAAACCCTTTAGATGCGCCAGGCAACGAGCAAGCTACTAATACAGATCTTGGAAGTACTATAGGATTTTATCCTCTTGTGAGCTTTAGCAGCATAGCAGGAAATCAAGAAGGCTACGGGTATGGCGATATGAGATTTGGTTTAGAGTATTATACTGCTAGTTATAATTTTATAGGTACTATGTTTGGACCTGATGATGATGACTGGATTGGCGCTAGTGTTGTAGGTGAACTTATAGGTCCAAACCAATATCAAGGAACAAATTACAATAGTGGTTTAGGAACAGCCAACAGTCTTGCGAACATTGGTTTTGGCGTTAGCGCAGGTGATTTAGAGCAAACTTTAGGTAGATTAATAGGTGGCGTAAGATACTCTGGTAATCAAAGACAGATGAGAGGTCAACCTAGTAGAGGCATATGGGATAATCCTTATCAAGAAGATAGTTCTATAATGGACATATCTTGGACAGGTATGGGTTATGGGTTACAGCAATATCAAGGTCAAACTTACAATGCAACTGGTGAACCTGAAGCGTATACAAATTACCCTGGTGGAGCATCTCCAACATTTGAAGATGTGTTTCAGAACGCGGGCGGAGTACCTTGTAGATTGCAAGATTTATCTTACGATTCTATTGGAGTAGAGTCACCTAATAGCTATCAAAATGCTTGGCAGTTTATACAAGATTTAACGGCTATTGGAACTAAATTTAGATTTGAAAGAGATCCAGACGAAACAGTTTATACAGTACTAGGATTTGCAAACGTAGACAACTACGGTTACAAAAATGATAGTACAGTGGACTGGACTGGTGAGCAGCCAGATCAAGATCACATAAGCGCTGAAACATATAGCGGATGGGACGGCAAAGGTCCATGGGAAAATACTGGTGAAAACGCTATAGGTACTAATGAACGTGAAGCTGAAGGCTGCTGGGGCATAAGAAACTACAGAACTCGATGGGACTCATATCAATACTATGGTAGTAATATGAGACAAAGATGGAGTATTGTAGTAACTCCAAAAATTGGCAGCGGACCGTCAGGATACAACCCTACAACAGGTACTGATCCTAGTGTAGAAGGCTGTGATTTTGGAGGAGAAAATCACGTAAGAGCTCTTCCGCATGATCTCACTAAAGATCATGATAAAATACTTATATTAACATCTAGCAACGTTGAAGATGATTCTTTAGAAGGTTTAGCTACAAGCGAGCCTGGAATATGGGAAACTGAGCCAAAGCAAGATGTTGACTTAGACATATACTATCAAGCAAGTCCGTTAATTCCTTTAAACTTAAATAAAGAAACTAATGAAGAACTTATACCTTTAGGATCAAGTTTCAAATTATTTAATGGTACTGGATCTGCAGATGAACCTCAAGGTCAATCTCAAACGAACCACACGGTATCTGGCTGGGACGAAAGAACTTTCACTTACCTAAACTCAGACGATACAACTGGAGTACCTACTGGTGCTTTCTTATACGGAAACTTAACAAGTGCATTTACAGCGCCTTTAGCTATTAAGTTTACTAAGTACGACTATTATGATATTGAGTTGCTACCAGAGAATAATACTAATGGTCAGTTTACTCCTGGTACAAGTATACAGCTACACGGTCCTGACGAGTTTTTTGATCAGTTTCAACCAAGGTTTCAGAGGCATATTTTAAACTGGCACAATTGCTATGCGTTTGGAAATGGCGTAGAATCAGATAGAATTAGAGATGATTTTAACGCGCCTCAGTTTGACAATGGCGTTAAAGCTTCTACCGTAACTGCTGAGCCTAGAATAAGAGAGGAGAGACGAGAGTATGGTATGATATACTCAGGTATATACAACTCTATAAATGGTTTAAATAATACAAATCAGTTTATAATTGCAGATAAAATAACTAAAGAAATTAATCCAACTCACGGCAGCATACAAGGTTTAGAGTCAAGAGACACTAGGTTAATTATGTTCTGCGAAGATAAAATTCTTAGAGCTGTAACTAATAGAGACGCGTTATATAATGCAGACGGAAAACCTCAGTTAGTAGCTAGCAATGCTGTAATTGGTGATGTAACTCCTTACGAAGGTAATTACGGTGTAGCTACAAATCCTGAGTCTATATCTAAAACTCCGTATAGAATATACTTTACAGACGCTGTAAGAGGTGAAGTTTTATCTTTGTCTAGTGAAGGCGTAAGATCTATTTCTAATTTAGGTATGCGAGATTATTTTGCAGATTTATTTAGAGACGGTGTTGTAAAATCTATAGGTTCTTATGATGCTAGAAAGAAAGAGTATAACTTAACCATATGCAAAAAACCTTTATCTAATTATACTCAAATAGCTTCTGACAAGACAACAATATCTTTTAGTGAGTTAGGTAATGGTTGGAGCAGCTTTAAATCTTACACTCCAGATTACGGTTTAAGTTTGAATAATGATTACTTCACTTTTTACAATGGACATATTTGGAAACATCATTCTGAAACATCGTATACGTACTCGGGTTTTAAGACTGGGGATTTAACAGCTCAGCTTGAAAATACTAGTGGATTATTTGTTGGCATGTTAATGTCTGGTAAAGGTGTTATTGACGGTAGTATTATATCTTCTATAAGTGGCAATATAATTACATTAACTTCAGGTAACGGTACGTCTACTTGTTTCACTGATCCGCATATATCAGGAACACCTACTGTTAGCTTTACGTTTACAGTACCTAGAAACAACTTTTACAATACTCAATATACTTCAGATGTAACGTTAGTATTTAACGATATGCCAGAAGTAGTAAAAAGCTTTACAGCTATAAACTACGAAGGTACAAACGCTAGAGTTGATGAGTGGGACTTTCAGTCAGCTCAACTTTTAAACAATAATTACTCTTCAACAACTAATGGAGCTGCTAACGGTTTGGAAGCTACAAGTAACATAAGTGACAACGAGTATTATAATATAGCTGAAAACAAAAGAGGTTGGTACGTTGACAGCTTTGTAACTAATCTACAAGAGTGTGATAACATATTTTTTGTAAACAAAGAAGATAAGTACTTTGGATATCCAGTTGGTACAAGCACTATCTTATCTAACTTAGATGAAAAAGAGTTTTCTGTACAAGGATTAGCTCAAGCCACAGGAATAACACACGCTGATACTACGTTTACATTACCGCTTACAATTACAGTTCAAAACAATATAAGTACTACATACGTCGGAGACGATGGCGAAGGTAGTATTTGGGATTCAACAGCAGATTAATATGGCACAATACTGGACAGTTACACAAGGAACTACAAACGTTACGTCTAATACTATTGTTGGAGACGATGTAGTCGTAAACCTTACAATACAAAATAATCCTGATGGCAACTATATATTAGTTGCAGAAAACTTTAAAATACAATTAGCTAATCAAACTGGAAGCACAAACGAGTGGGTTGGAGGTAATGTTGATGAGTTTGTAGAAAAAGTAACATTCAGTACTAATAGTGATAATACTGTTAACGCAGCTGTTAAGCTTAAGCAAGAAGCACTTTTTCAAGAAGACACTACATTATTTGTAGATATAGATCAAATTGATGTGCCTCTTCAAGATAATAATAGGCAAGCGTGTCTTAAAACAAGTTGGGCTTTTGATATTGGAGACTCAGACCCTAGTAATGCAGGTGCTTTATATGGTTGGGAAGTCCATGATGTAGACGGTGGCAATATAGTAGAAACTGAATTAAACGCTGGTAGCGCTTCAGTTCCTGTATTTTTTAAACACTCTGGCTCTGTTGCTGATGGAGAGCAAAGTCTTATAGCTGATATAACTTTTACTAGGTTAAACAACGCCTTTTTTTTAGGTAACGACGAGTCTGAGACAGCTCCTTATGTTATATGGACTATGGTTAACCAAACAGGTTATGGGCAAAATTACGTTGAAGAATTTACGTACACTACAGGAAACTTAAGTAGCACTGATACAACTCAAGTAATAACTTCTTTCAATGTTAAGATAAAGTATACTCCACCAGAAGAAATAGATTATAATGATGAAGCTAGTTTTTGCTCGCTTCAACATATGGCCATAATAAAGTTTAACATACAAGCTGAATCATCTGGGATAATAGAAAACCAAATAAAAAGTGTAGATGTAACTGAAAGCTACTCTAGCGACGCGCCGACAGCTACTGTCATAGTTAGAGGCTCACCTAATACTGATTATAATATATCTGTTACTAAAACTGAAAACGAAAACTCTTCCGTAGCTGATAGCATAAGGCCTTTTTATAATTTTCATGATGGTTATTTTGGAAGCTTAAACGTTAACAAAACATTCAACACAGGATCTTTAGGTAAATCTATACATACTATAAATTTGCCTGAAGCTACTACTAACACTAAATTTGACGTGCAAGTTTTACCAGTACCTGGAACTACTATAGCTTCTTCTGTTGGTAAAAAATCACTTGTTAAATTAGGTCCTAATTTAGCTGTTATTGATTATACAGCGTCAGGAGGTTTCACAAGTTCTAACTTTGGTGATACAAGTTCTTCGACCACAACTACTTCAATTAAAAGAAAAAAATTATCAAAGACAGAACAAACTTTAAGCGCTGGCACGCCTGTTGTGCAAGTTAAAAACATAGGCGCAGTAGCAACTTCTAATAAAATTATTGTTGAAGACTCTTCGAGGCTATCACCTGGTATGTTTGTATTTTCTCCGTTTACACAGTTTGATGCTGGTGGTAGTCATGGTATACCTCACAATACTAAAATTCAATCTATAAGAGGAAATCATATCGTACTAACACAGACTATTAGAGAATCTGCAGATCAAGAGCTTTTAAGCTTTGTTGCTAATAACTCTGATATAGTTCCTTTTGATTTTGATGTACCTAAAAAGTTTGTTCAACAAGTAACTAGCGGTACTACGTCTAGTAAGAATTATGTAGATTTAGTAAGCTCTACAGGCATTGTAAACGGTATGACGGTTTTTGGAACTGGAATATCAGGTACTGTTAAAGTTACAGATGCAACAGGCGGTGGTACGCCTAATAGAGTTACTATAGACTCAACCCAAAGTGTTAGCGGTGGTGTTACTTTAACTTTTGCTTTTACGTACTCTGTAACAGCGGATAATATAGAAAATACTAAAACAGCTATAAGTGGTATTGATTCTAGTTTAGAAAAAATTTGCGACGCAGCTACTAACTCTACTACTCTTGTGCTAGATTCTACGCAGACAGCTAGAGGCTTAGTAGAAGGTATGACATTAACTAAAACAACTGGAATACCTAGAAATACTACAATAAGTTCTATAAATTATTCTACTAGAACATTAACACTTAACAACCCTGTTACAGTACAAGACAATGATTTTGTAGAGTTTACGGTTGAAGGTGTTAATGAAAACAGAGATAACTACTTCGTTAGTAATCTTGCTGGGTTTGGAGGAGACATAGAGCTTCTTCATTGCCAAATAGATCCTAGAGACGGTGAGTTAACTAGCGCAATGGACTTGTCTGGCTATTTGAAAGTAAACAGCGTGTCTTCAGCAAGATTAGTTTTACATTTAGACGATTTAGTAACAGTAACAAATTCATAACTATGCCAGCAATAACAATAACATTTGGAGTTCCATTAAACGTATCTTGCCAAGTTGGTGACACTGCTTATTTCGTAGAAACTAGTAGCGACGGTGGGTTTAATATTAACAACAATCAAGTTACAGAAATAGGTCAGATCAGACAGATCACGCCTTTTAATGGTACTCAATCCAGTATAGTGTGCCATAATAACGACACACTACCAGGTAGCTTTAGCAACTCGCCAGCTAAGTTTATATTATTTAGCAAAGATAATAAAGCTAATATGAGCTCTGTGTTAGGATATCATGCTACTGTTAAGTTTACTAACAACTCTATGTCTGAAGCAGAGCTTTTTAGCGTAGGTCTAGAAGCTGTTGAAAGTAGTAAATAAGAAGCAAAAAGTGTAACTATATATAAATGACTATAATAATTAAATAGATATGGGTTTATTTGCATTAAAAGTGGGTTTGTCAATATTTAGCGCTATTAGCTCTAACAAAAGAGCTAAAAAAGCAGCTAAGCAAGCGGCTGAGCAACAAGAGCGTTTGCAAGATTTGCAAGACGAGTATGCTAACTTAGATACAAGTAATCCGTATCTTAATATAGAAAACGTATATGAAGACTTAACTATTAACCAACAGCAGGCTAATTTTTTAAGACAAACCCAGGCTCAAGCTAGGGCTAATATATTAGACAGACTTCGACAATCAGCAGGTCCGTCAGGTATAGCTTCACTAGCTCAAACGTTAGCTAACCAAGGAAGCATCGATGCTCAGAAAGCATCTGTTAGTATTGCGCAGCAAGAGCGTCAAAACGAATTACTACGAGTTAAAGAGCAGCAAAGAATACAAGGACTTGAGCGTGAAGGTGAACTCATTAGTAGGCAAGCTGAGTTTGATATACTAGAAGGACAAATGGGGCTAACAGCTGATCAGCTAGATGTAGCAAGAGATCTTGAGGCTAGAAACAGACAACAAACTAGAGCTGCTATAGGTCAAGGTATTACAGCTATAGGAGAAGGAATATCTACAGGAGCGTTTGACACAGGATTTAAAGAAAGCGGCTTTTCTGGTACGTATGCTCAGTACTTAGGTCAAGAGGGAATCGAGGCTCAAGGATTTGGATCTGGTTTAACTAATCAGTTTGGTGTTGGAGGTGGTGGTTTCTCAGGTGTCTACGATTGGACTGGAGGTAGCGGTAGTACTGGTGGAGCTCCACAAATAGGAGAAACCGCGGTATGGGATGGAACTCAATGGGTAAAACAATAAAGTAAAATGGCAGAACAACCAAAAACTAGAACATTACAGTTTGGGCTTAAGGACGATACTCTTGACAGAATAAAATCCTCTCAAAAAACAGGTCTGCAAAGGCTTGAAGAAGGAGACAAGACTTTACTAGATACTCTTTCAGAAGGTATAACTACTATTGAAACATCTCAAGACCAACTGAAACAAGATATATATGATCAGCAAGTACAGCAACAAAATTTTGACAGGTTAGTAGCGGAAGCTCAAGATAGAGGTGAGATTTTCTCTGCAAACACTAAAGACCAAATGACGGCTATATACGAAGAAGCTAATAAAGTTTTTCGAACTGCTGACAAG
>TARA_R100000329_G_scaffold15719_3_pt1 | contig 12369 bp, 19 predicted proteins | sample TARA_R100000329 | Tara Oceans TARA_R100000329 (sample SAMEA2620783) | marine metagenome | biome: marine biome (ENVO:00000447); feature: surface water layer (ENVO:00002042); material: "saline water (ENVO:00002010), including plankton (ENVO:xxxxxxxx)" | depth 5 m | reverse complement strand
ACCATGTAATAGAACAGTCTACCAAAATTTGCTTGTTCAACATTAGGAAGTGTTTCTTCCCAGACCATATCTAATTTCTCTTTAACAGTCATTTTATCGTATATCTTATCAGAGAATACGGATACCAATCCTTTCATATCCTGTAGTTCTGCTAATGTCCATTGTTTCTGATTCAACATTTCTCTTACTTTTTCTTCTATCATTATATCACTCCCCATATTTTTGCTATCAACAATAGCGACAACAATATGTTTACTCCTGCGGCTATTGTTCTGAATAAAGCCATTCTAGCAAAGCGGTCTTGACTCCAATACTCTAACTCATCTCCATTCATAGCCAACTCTCCGGTCCTGTTGTAGCATCACAGATGTTGAAATAACTACATGTAGCGCAAGTCTTTGCAAAGAACTTAGTTGGAAATAACCCAACTCTGTACGCTTCGATTAGTTTCACAAGGTTATTCATCAATGATGTCTCAGTTCTTTTCTTCACAGGTTCTACCGTTACATAATGAGAAGCCGGATAGTACCAACCCCAATGGCTCATTTCCATTCCCGGTACTAATCCTTTCTCAACCTTTAGTTCATCTGGAGCATTATCCAACAATAGTTTGTAGAAGGCCATTTCCTGTCTCATCATAGTAGACTTGTAGTCTTTCCACAATCCAGTCTTTAGTTCCATAGGAATGTATGCGCCGTTCTCAACGAACAGTCTGTCAATGACTCCCTGTAAGTGAACTGGTACACCATCTATTTCTATCTCAGCATCAAGCAGTACCTCATTACCCGGAGGTAAGAAACTGTCTAGTGTCTCATCTTTCTTGGATTCCAAGAAGCGATTCGCCTCAAACACGGACATGGTTTCATACAAATCATGGTACTCATCTATTGGATGAAGACTAATGCAGTAGTCAACTAATTCAGAATGGGAAAGACCCTCTGCTTTCTTAATGTCAAACTGATTGAAGAAGTCCTCTCTAGCATTGTGGACAATCGTTCCCTTACGCATTGCCTCCGTTTGGTCTTGAGGCAATCTCTCGATGTAATTGAATTGGTACTTCTTTGGACACCAATCAAATGTTCCCTTAGAAGACTTAGTTATCTTCAATATCGGTTTGCTTTCGTCATTAACCCACTCTGGGTTCCAATCATATGTGTATTCTCTCATTCATATCCACTCCATTATTGTTCTCTGTCTTGTATCTATTCCTATTTCACTTGTGTCCCAACCCATTGCAGTAAAGACTGGTTCTGCTTTCTTCTTCACCGTGTCAGCGTAGAACTTCCAATCTATCTTGTGTCTACCCATGTGTTCTATATCATACAGACTCTCACTGGATATGTAGGATGTCTGCTTCATATCCTTAGTGATAGGGTGTATGTATCTGCTAAACAATGCACCATTGACTCTGATGTAGAAGAATGAATCCATAATCAGATTGTTGTTGAATGTCTTACTACCATCGTATCCAGTTACACCATCGTTCTGGTTGACTTGTTTTAGATAATTCTGATGAATTACTCCCTCGATTCCTTCTCGTATTGAGACTCTTTTTCCTGTTAGAGTCTTTAGATTAGGACTCTCACAACAACCAAACGAAGAGGTCGTTACAAGAAAGTTAACTTTTCTTTTGCAGTTAGTGCATTTGCATTCAAATCTCTCGTCTTTGAATCTGCTTCTCTTGACTAAAGATTTGACTTCTATGTCATCAGAGCCTGAGAGAACTTTAGTAAAGAGTTCATTTAGATACTCTACTATCTCTTCTTTCTCACAGTTTGCAACCCACATTTTTAGAACTTTTATCTGTACATCTTTTGCTAATTGTGTTTCTGATATTCTCTTAGCAGTAAAACCAGTCATAACAAATTCATCTTCTTCTAGAAACTCTCCGTCTTTCCATGAAACTAGTCCAGCGTTTCTGTTCTTAGTAGAACCTACTCCCAGACTTTTGAAGTACTTCTCAAACTCAAGTTGAACGGGATGTTCCTCCAATTCAAACACATTGGGAAATAACTTCTGTACCTCTGTGTTAATCTTCTCACATACTTCCTGTGCATGCTCAACAGAATCTACTGTGCAATAGATTGAATCTGTGTGTCCGTATACTACTTTCATTCTACCTTCTCCCAATGTTTTACATAATTGCTGTTGAACCTCAACGTCCCACCTATACTGTCTTGGTATTCTACCACATACACTGGAAGATACCAGTCATGTTCTACATCTATTACCATTGCTCTTTTATTTGTATTCCTGTTAACTATTATATCATTTACTTTGAAAATTGTCATTCTTCCTCATCTCCTAATTGTTTTCTTAGTTGTTTTGTGTTTACTCTACCTTGATTTAGCCTGTGCATCATAGACCAATACATATCAGAGTTCATTCTTCTTTCTCCTTGTAAGCGTCATGGTCTTTCGGCAACTTGTGTTGCCTTCTTTCCATCATGTTCTCAAGATACTTGCAGATGTTCTCTGCACCCTTCCTGAATCTCTTCTCCGCAACCTTGTCTCCTTTAGGTATCATCTCAGTCATCAGTTGGTCTAACCATGCTTTACTTCCAATCCATTCTAATATCTCATACTCTACATGTGTTACGCTTCTTGCTCTTCTCATTCTTTACCATCTCCATACAATGCCCATTCGCTTCTTATTCCCCATTTCTTCAAGTCTTCCTTAGTCCACGGTCTTCTCATTTTTATGACATCTCCCACTAGTTGGTCTATACATCTAGGACAAACAGAACCATGAGATGTGCTTTGTAGGGTTATGACACCTTTCTCATCATTACCCCCTTCTCTAAGACATATTACACATTTCATTTTTTATTCCACCTTTCCATATTCCTATGGTATCTTTCCCATGTCATTCCTTCATCAAATGTAATCCAATTCCATATTCTTCTTAGAATCTTCATTCTTCTTCCACCTGCTTCTCGATACACTCACGACACCACCTGTTTCCCATCATGATATACTTATCACAAGTCTCGCACTTTACTGTGACAATACCATTCATTCAGTCCATCTCCTTTGCTAATCTAGCGGCTTCTCTTATTGCTTCTCTAGCACTGGCAGTAATGCTTTCTGCTAGTCTGACATCAGCCCAACCAAATCCCTGATACGCAATGATACCATAGAAGGATGCCATCAATCTCTTAACAGCAAGTTGGTTGTTGTTCCACTTAGCATACTCATCTGGATACTTCTTCATGTTCTCCTTATACTTCTGCCTGAGTGTTTTCAACTCTAGAACAGAACGTGGTAGCAATCCAAGTTTGTCTGTCTTGAAGTATCTCATGTACTTCTCTACAACAGGAGAGAAATCCTTTGGTGTCTTTATGTTGACTGCAAGTTCAGTAGGTTCCTTAGATATGGTTTCCCAAGAAATATTCCTAGAGATTATCATCGAAGGGTATAGACCTGCGAAATCGAATGCGGCCACATTGTGATGCAGACCGTTTGTTCCTTCACTCAACGGGTCGTATACCATCGCTCCATCATAGTCTGCCCTGTCTCCCTTCTTTCCTGTTGGTGCTTTCCAATGTGCATGACGCATGAAGTATATGCTACCCATGTTACTAGCATAGAAGCAAGCATCGAATGGTGCTTTCAACAGTCTTTGTAGGGCCAAGACTGATTCTGATGTATGGTTGGAATTATCTATTCTCACTAGCAGTTCAACATCCACTCTAGCATACTCAAGATATGTCTCCGTGTCTTCTAACCATCCTCTCTTGAAGAACTCATTCTTATCTGGAAACTTTCCACTGACTAACTTCTTTTCTCCTAGTACAGTTTCTGCAACGTAGTCCAAAGCCATAGAGGGTAACGTTCCTTTCTGCGCATCGTTCCATTGACGTTCAAATGCCAAGTCCAATGGAAAACAGATTCTACCCTTGACTGGTTGGTATATAGGACTCCAGTTCTCTATTCGCTTACTGTATGTCGGTGCTTTCTCCTTCCAACCTATGCCGTCTATCTCTTGAAATGGAGATAGAAAGCGTGGGTCTATCTTATGGTGAACCAAGCGTTGCAATAGTTTTGGCAGGTCGAACTTCCAACCGAACCAAGATAACAACATGTCCGGGTCTTTGTCCATAACATATTTCAGGAACTCTGCCAACATACCCTCTTCATTCTCAAAGAACTTGTGGTCATTGTTCGCCTCATCCAGACCACCAATTGGTATGAAATCCGCCTCATCTGGAAACCAACCGAATGTGGTATACTGTTTGTCGAAACTATCGTATGCCACGATACATGTAATTACGTCATCGTACTCTCCGCCTTGCATCCACTCCATATCCCAATACATCTTACGCATCTCATACTCCGGCATGTCTTGAATCTCATCAACAGCGTAGCGATAATGGAAAGGAACATCGCCTTCATAGGTATTGAAACCATAACTAGTCATTCTCTCAGCAATCTTTCTTGTGTATTCGGGCCTACTTGGTTTCCAAGTAACCTTCATCAGATTATCTCCATGTAATGACACAGCATCTGTTTTCTCAAACTGAATCTTAACATTCACACTACCAAAATTATCTTTGATGTACATCTTGGAGTACCTCTCAAAGTCAACAGACTTCCAATCACTGGAAGTTGTCTCAGCCTTAGCCCAACTATTTGGTTTTGTGATGGTCATACCAATATAGAAATAGGGTTGAAACTCATTAAACGAAATGTACTCTCTCTCTAACTTACCATTCTTTCTATACGATATTCCTAATCCCTTGTCTATCTTACTTATTATCATCCTATCCCTCTATGAAAGGTGCTTTCACTAGTAATTCATTGTCGTTGTAGAATACGATTGGTGCATCATCTCTCATACACACATTCAATGCTACTGCGGAGTTGAAGAAATCAAGAAACGGTCCACTGAATTCCACAATAGCAGACTCACCTTCTGACTCCACTATTCCTACACTAGCAGAGAAACCTTCTGTTGCCGACTTGCTCGTTGAGATTACAAGATTGTCTCTTGAAGAATCATAGTCAAACTTGTATCGGCCAATGTCAATTATCTTGCAACCCTTAACAACAGGCTCTACTAACAACGGTAGTATCTGTAGTTTGGTAGTTAGTTCTGTCTTGCCTACTATTACCTTGTCTGAGATAGTCATGTTCTGTATTTGATTGATGGCGGCAGGTAAAGGGTGATTCATCATCAATGGCATCTTGGCTAACCCACTAGGTCCACCTATCTCTAGGTAATCCCCTGCTTCGATATCTAGCAAAGTATCCTTACTAAATCCATTTAGGTTCGCAACTAACTTGTCAATCTCAACCACTATGTCTCCCGGTTTGTTTACTATTACTGTCTTGTCATGTGACTCAATATCTATTCTACACATAGCAAAATGGTTGGCGTTGCATAGGCGCACCCCGTTAGAGGATGCACCTATTGCAACATGGTTTCCCATAGACTCATTCTTAGTTGAGCCGCCTGTGTAGTATTTGCCCTTTACTTTCACTTTCTTCAACGCTTCTATCAATTTCGTGTTTATTATTTGTATATTCATTTTCATCACGTTTTTCCTTTGTTCTACTTTAGTTCTCCAGTCTTCAATTCTGGTATGCCAAACCATTCATTGTCATCTAGAGTTTCCTCGCCGGAGTAGTTCTTCACTCTGAACACTACCCATTCCTTTCCGACAAGAGAGGGATTAGTCTTGCAAGCCTTTAGCCGTGCAACAAACTCAGTGTAGTTTCCCTTCTTTAGTTCATGTATCTCAATCATCTGATACATGTGTTGTGGTACTGTCTTGTACCAATCTGGTTCAAACCCTATGGGTACTGGTACTGCTATTCCCTCATAGATTGGTTTCATGTGTGTCACGAAATACACATCACATTGTAGTGAGTAGAACGGGTTCACTACCCTGTCATGTACTTGATTTCGTATCCTCCAATCCAGAGTTGACGGAGGTTTCATGCTATCTGTATCCATGATAACTTGTCCTTTCTTTCTAGCACCTTTTACCAGATGTTCCCTGAACACATCAGACGATGCATCTCTAACCTTGTCAACACCATCTAGCACAACAGCCTTGACGATACCCTCAGAAATCATCTCCCTAGTTTCTTCCATCCATGCGTTGCAATTCAAGAAAGCCTCTTCCCAATCAATAGTACCGTCTACACGATAGCAATCTTCCTGTGGAACATAGATTTCTATGTTGGGGTCTTTCTCCCATGCTGTATGCCATGTCGGTGTCGAACCGTCATCCAAGTCCAAGATACGAACTTTCATTCCCTTCTTGATTTCCTCTTCAGTTCTACAATCCATAGCAACCCCAGATTTGCCAGTCTTCGGGTTTCCTGCAATGGAGCATCTGAGAAACGCTCTGTCTTGTGCTAACCTATTCGCTACCTGTTCTCTTATTTTCTGTCTTCTCTCTTCATAAGACATCTTAGGTAGTGCATCTGTATTCTCTTCATTCTTACTTGCCCAACTCATGCTTCCTCACCATAGTATACTTCATCATTACCACACGTTTTCAATAGCCTGTTCAATTCATCATGGTTAACCTTCAACCTAACTTCCTTACCAGACATAGTGTGTAGTTTTGCCCAATACTCACCAGTCTCAATGTTCTTCTTCCAAGTTACAAAATCCACATGCGTAGATGGGATTGAGTAACTGCCCCCATGTATGACAGCGTGTTTGTACCCGCTACCAACAGAAACTCGGAAGGTAGAGTAATATCCCTTACCTTCGCTCATCACAATCACACCCAGTTTGCGTTATCCTCAACAGGTGCTTCTCCCGTAGGAGGGCCGCCTCTCTTGTCCAGAACACATAGTCCAGTAACATTGATTGAAACTGGTCTTAGGTTTCCTGATTCATCAGTTCCTTGTGATGTTCTTCCCACTACTATTACATTGCTTCCTATACCGAAATCAATGTCAATGTTCTCAGGAACCCAACAAGTGGTTATTCCACCATCATCTACGAAGTCAGCATTCAGGTCACTGAGATTCAGTATTCTGTTTCCATTCTTCGTAGCCTTCATGTTGATGCTAGTAGCAGTACCGTCAGTGAAGACGAACCTATCGTTGTACGACTTATCATTCACCTTCTGATGATATCTCTCTAGGTCAACAAGAGGACTGTAGTTATCCTCAGACCTACCCATTATCTCATCCTGTACAGACAGAGCAGACACATCCACCTTCTTCTCATCATCATCAGACAAATCCTCATTGTATGCGAGTGACATCATAGTCTTATCAGTAGCACCGTGAATCCTTGTAGCATCGGTTGAGTTTAGTATGCATGTGAAATGCACGTACTCAAAGGTCTTGGGAGTGAAGTTCACTACATGCTCACCCTTGTAGTTGAAGAAGTACTTACCTAGTACTCCATCTACCTCTCCAATGAACACACCACTTCTTCTAAACTCAGATGCAGGTAGGGGCTTACCGAAGTTTGGGTTCGGTCTTGGTCCATAGTTCTCAGTGGTATCTACTGGAACTAGGAACTGTCCATTGTCCAACTCTACATTGTTAGCAGGTAGTCCTTCGATTACTCCGACTAGTTCAGTCATTGCATCGGACTCCGATGTCTTACCCATTCTTCTCATCTCAAAACCATCTGCATGCTTAGAGATTATAGCAACCTTACCGAGATTGTAAGTAGTCTCTGAGTCTCTCTTGTACTCATTAACAATCCTCTCCCTTTGGATAGCCATCATGTCCCTAGCATCATCTAGAGATATGAAGAAACCAAAGGCATTCTTGAACAGTGAGTTACTAGACGAGGAAGAACCCTCGCTATCACTCTTCTGTACAACCCTTACACTTGCATACCATTGCCTAAACAATCCTCTTGCAAGCAGTTGTTCCTTTGGTAACTCCAGACCATTAGTGTCAACTATCTCGTTCCACTTCTTTTCTATGTCACCCATATCCATACTCAGCAATTCTGCCGCTTTTTCCAACTCATTCATTATTTCTTTATCCATTTTTTTCACCTATTTTTTTTCTTTTTTGTTTGTAAGATTTCCAATACGGCTTCTGCACTTATGACAACACCTGCCAAAATCCAGAACCAATCGGAATCTAATGTCAATACCCCTGCTAGTTTCAACAGGGGGAGTGCGATTAGGAGTAATCCTCCTACCAGTATTATCTCATATCGCAATAGTAGATGCTTGAAGTCTTCTGCATCTATCTTTCCGTCATCGTTTAAATCCAATATCTTTCTTACCATTCTTATCACCATTCATATTAAGGCCACCTTCTATCCATTGATTTGTAAATCAGTCTCCATATCACTAGTATGAATAGAAGAGATAGCCCATCCATCAGACCATCTGCCCTATCATCCAAGAAGCCAGTACTTTGGGAGTCATGTTATTGCTTCTCCACTCTGCTTCCCCGACTACCCTGAGTAGTTTGAATTTTTGGGCGTACTCTAAGTCACAATTAATTATGACATCGTGAAGATGCACACAGATTTCCTTCATCTCGACTGACTGATAGATTAGTTTGTGAACCTCCTTGAGCGCATTTTCATGATTATTCTTATTGACCAATTGTAATATTTCCTCATATGGTTCTTGCAATTTTCTGGTTTGGGATGCCAGTCCTTTTCCGCTTGCTATAGCCGCTTGTAGTTCCGTAATCCCTCTACGTAAGTCACCATGTAACCCTTCTATAAACAACTCCATTTCCTCATCTGAGAACGAAGATACCCCATCAGAAAACTTGGAAGTGGTTTCTTGCTCATTTTGAAGCACCTTGTCAAGCGTTAACCTAATCTCATCATTGTTTAATCTCTTGAACCTATAGTTTGCACAGCGTGATATAAGAGGATGAATAATCTTGTACCTATCATTACATGTGATGATGAATCTACAGTTCTCATGATACCTCTCCATAGTTCTCTTCAATGCATTCTGTGCATCCTTAGTCATACCATCCATTTCATCTAGTAGTATTATTTTGTAAGGAGCATCACCTAGTACTCTAGTGGATGATATTTCCTTAACTACAGTTCTTATTGTCTCTAGTTTTCTATCATCTGATGCATTAACCTCAAAGAAATTACCCTCTAAACTATCACCTAAGATGTGTTTTGCAACTATCAATGCGGCAGTAGTCTTACCCGTTCCTGCTTTTCCATACAATAGTAGGTTTGGCATTTCCTTACTTTCTATCCAATGCTCCGCATCAACGACAAAATTACTTTGTCCTCTCAATTCATTCAGTCTTGTTGGCCTATATTTTTCTGTCCATAACATATTCTCATTCCTCTTCATTTTTATTTTCATCATTCATCATACGAACAACCTTGTTATTCACTTGCATTATCATTGATTCAAGTTTTGAGGTGTCCGAAAATTTACCTTCTTCTATCATTCTCTCTATGACCTTCGTTATTCTAGCGTCTAAGAGAGAACCATCTTCTAGAAAATTACGTAAATCATCCATTCTTTTGTTTAGGTTGCGTACTTTTTGTGCGAGCCTTTCTTCCTTTGCCATCTCTTTTATTACCCATTCTCGCATCTTAGCATCATTACCTGACTGAGCATGAACGTTTGTTGACTTCACTAGTCCTGCCGCACTTGTTCGTGAGTGTTCTTCACAGTACTTACCACGACTGCCTCCACGTATTCCGCCTCTATGAGAGAAGGTGCGATTACACCTAAACCCATCATCCATTATAAATTCACATTTTCTTCTATTGTTTATCTTCATCTAATTCACCTTTGTATTTCCATGTTGTTCTACCAAGATATGCAAAGTCTAGATGACTCTGCAATAAATTGCCTAGTTGTTGTTTTGTTAATGGCACAAACCTATGTGGTCTGCCTTGCTTGTTTTTGTATGAGTTCATGAAATCCAATAGTTCCCTGAACTCAAATTCTTTGTCTTTAGCAATGGTTTTGCCAAACTCATCCATTGCTAGGATTCTGTACTTGTGTGTTAGTGGTCCTGCCATTACGAAAACCACCTATCCAAAGTCATATCCACAGGTTTTCTTGCGTATCGCTTTAACCTACGCTTCTCGCCTAAACCTAGTAGTCTACATTCCTCATTGTTACACTTACTCTTGAAGTTCTTCTTGACATTATCATCCTCAATCAGATTCTTGAATAGATAAGCATCTCTAGGTTTCAGTCCCAACCTTCTTAGAAGTCTGGGAATCTTAGAGTAAGAGCCTCTCTTTGGCATCTCCATCTTTCTGTGTACCTTACCATCATGAGAATATGCCAACAACTCGTAGAAGTAATCACTACTCCATCTTCTCTTGACATTCAAGTCAACGAAAGTCAGTTTGTTTGGATGTACGTTGCTACTTAACCATGTCATAAGTTGTACGTCTGGAGGTCTGTTTAACTTCAGAACTTGAGCCACCTTATCCCTGTTACTAGATAGGAGGTAACTTCTAACCAATGGAAATATATCCTGTTCATATGCATCTCTATCATCTGAGTTAGGTGCTATTTCTTCTATGTGTTTATCCACTACCTTAGTATAAGCAGTCTTGACTTGACATAGGTTGAAGATTGGCTTCGGTACGCTTTTCTTGTTGGAAGAAAGCAATACGACCTGACCCCTATATTCTAGCATAGTTCTCTTGATTAGGTCTGTCTTAGGCTTGAAGTCTACCTCTTCTATTATGATACCTATTTCCTCCGGTATCGAATAGTTATCCTCTATGTTATACTCATTAGCATAGAGGATAAGTGGCGAATCAGACACGAAGGTCATAGCCTTCGTCATCTTTGCATCTCTATCTTTTCCTATTACTATTATTGTTCTATCATTATTCACATTCACTATTGACATCTTCGTAATCCATCTCCATTACATCTACATATTCTGTGTTGCATGCGGGACATTCCACATACATCATATACCATTTTAATCCATCTTCCTCTTTTACTCCGGCATTGAAACCGAAATCTCGATTGCCACATTCCCGACACCCTGCTAGTATTCTTTGGTGTACATAGAATTCCATCTTCTCTGATTCACCCATCTTCTCTGGAGGAACCTTGTTGAACGTTATGTTCAAATTACACACATCACAGATTTGTCCGTGAAGTGATACATTATGCATATTGCATCTAACACACTTAATTTCCGCCATTCCAACTCTCCTTTATCTCCACTATCCTATCAAAACCATCGGTAGTGTAGTGTTCTTTGTTTTCGATATAACCAATGACTCTTTCAAATTCTAGCCATTGGCCTAGTATCTCTTCTGGGAGTTTGCGATACAAGTTAGTATGACCTACTATGAGAGTGGTCAACATTCTTAGGTTTCTGACCTTAGTTACTTTCAGTATAGGTTTGGGGTAACTCTTGCTTTCCTTTGGAATCAACTTACTTTCTATGTTCTGTTGATATAGCGTTCGTTGAATTGCTTGTAGTGTCGGTTCATCTGCTCTTATTGAGGATGACAGTAGAATCTTGTACCCGAACTTAGTTTGGTCACTTCTGACAATGGTGATTGTGTTGCGACAAGACGCAAACAATATACCAATCAAACAGTCTAAGGGTATCAATTTATCATTACTCCTGACTATGGCACATCATATAATCATATTGATGCTTGAATCATTTCAATCGTATCTACCTCACTAGCGGCTTTATCATCTCTAATTCTCATCAGTCTTGGGAACCTCAAACCCACAGAGCCATCTTGGTTTGTCGTGACTGCATCGCAAGTTACCTGCAATACTACTCTGGGTAAAAAGTGGTATACTGGATTGGTGTAAGCGGCTACAATCTTCTTCAAGGTTACAGTCAATGACATCAATTGCTTCTCAGAGAAGCCAGTACCAACTGAACCAACGGGAACATATCCGCCGTTACCATCACTACATGAGATACCATAAGTCCCGAAGACATGCGCTCTCTTACCATCACCATATTCAGCACTGGTTACTACAACATCGAACTCAAACCTCGGTGGTTTGTGTTTCAATAAATTTGAACTACGCTTACCCATATCATAAGGTGCATCTAGATTCTTAATCATGATACCTTCAAATCCCCTAGCAATAGCAATGTTGTATCCGGCATCAAGTGAATCTAATGATGTCGCTATGTAGGGTTCAGGAACACACTCTTCTAAATCATCTAGTCTTTGTTTGTATGGTCGGTCAATTGCCGTGTTTCCATTGCACATCAACATATCAAACACCACTAACTGAACAGGGCATTCTCTTATTGCTTCCTCTATGTCATTGGAGTGAACCCTCTTACCCATTCTTTGGTGTTCAACTGGATTGCCCTCTTCATCCACAGGATATATTTCACAATCTAGTATGGTTTTTGGAAGTAGTTTCCCCATATTATCGTGTTCGTCTACGAACCCTTCCCACCATGTGTCCATGATATC
>TARA_R100000329_G_scaffold10987_1_pt1 | contig 12373 bp, 7 predicted proteins | sample TARA_R100000329 | Tara Oceans TARA_R100000329 (sample SAMEA2620783) | marine metagenome | biome: marine biome (ENVO:00000447); feature: surface water layer (ENVO:00002042); material: "saline water (ENVO:00002010), including plankton (ENVO:xxxxxxxx)" | depth 5 m | reverse complement strand
CAAGCAATGATGCAAGCTAGAATGGCTATGAATCAACAAATGGGCAATGTAGGCAATCAATATGCAAATCAACTAGCAAGTCAATTTAGCACTGGGTTAGGACTTATGGGCTCTATGACAGACGCTCAAAGAAGTTTAAATGAAGGGCAGGCAAACATGTATGTAAGTGAAGTTAATGCAGCAAATGCACGTAGAAATCAAAGAATGGGAATGGCTTCAGGATTACTAGGTTCTATAATAACTGGTGGTATGGGAGGAGGAGAAGTATAATGGCAGTTAGTACTGATTTATTAAGACAATATGTAAATATATCAGGTGGCAATACTGGCGAATCTGCTTTAGCAGGTGTAACAGGTGGCGCTATAGGTGCTGGTATAGCAAGAATACCAAGAGTTTCTGATAAAGTTGCAAATAAAGCAAATGAAGTATTAGAACAAACTTTTTCTCCATTAAATAATTTTATAACAACTGATGTTAAAAATTGGGATACAATGGATTTAAGCACTGCTGTTCCAAATGCTGGTACTGCATTTTTACAATGGAAAAATAGTTTAAATCCTAGACAATTAAAAGTAGCTCAAAGAAGAGGAATGTTAAATCCTATAACATTTAAGCAACAATATGATAGTCAAATAGCATTATATGCTCCTGCTATAAAAGAAAAGTTAAGATTGTATCAAACTATGAACAATGTAACTAGTGAGCAAATGAAAAAGTTAATGAAAAAAAATCCTATGTTAAATTCATTTTTATTAACTACTACTTCACCAGAAGAATTAGCAACTACTTTTGATTACTTAACTCCAGATAGAACTTTTAGTCAATTTGTAGACCAAAAAGGTGGAGCATTAGGAATTGCTGGTCAACTTGGAAAAGCAGGAGGACTTGCTGGTATAGGTGTAGGATTAGGTATGCAAGCGTTTGACAGAACTGAAATGGGTGGAGCTATAGATGGTGTAGGACCTAAAGAGCGTAAAGCAATAGAAAAAGCTGCAAAAAAAGTAGGGTTTGGAGAAGCTTTAGAAAAACGTTCTGCTGCTAGAAAAACAAGAAATGTAGCAGGTTCTAAAGCTGCTGTAACAAGAGCTAAAAATAAATTTAAAACTGCACAAAAAAATTATAAAGGCAAAAAGTTTGCTACTACAAAAGAAGGTAAAAATTTAAAATTAAAAATAACAGCTGCTGAAGATGCTGTAAAGTTCAAGAAAAAAGAAACTATTAAAACAGCAGGTAATGTTTTAGACAGAGCTATAAAAAAACATGGAAAAGCTAGAGTTATTAGACTATTAGCAAAAAGGCTTGGAGCAAGAGGAGCTGCAGCATTATTAGCAAAAGTTGGATTAGCAGCTGTGCCTGGAGCACAAGCACTCTCTGTTGGACTACTTGCAATGGATGTAGCGGCGATTTACGGAATATTAAGTGATTTAGCAGAATAAATGTGGCCGTACAACAACAACAACAATTAGAACAAAATTTTACACCTAGATTTAATAGAGAACAAACACGTAAGTTAATTAAAGCTTACGAGGTTAATCCTGGTGGACTCCCCTTAGAAGATATAAGGCAACATGCTGCATATCATAATGTACCTTTTTACGAAGGTGATTTTTCTTTATATGAAGCCGTCAAACAAATAGGTGGTGGATTTATTGAAGGATTTACTACACTTAAACTAGTAGACCCCCCTGATAATGAATATGAAGCTATATTTAGAAATGTAGGACATTTGGCAGGTTTTGCACCTGGCATAATATCTGGTCCTGCAAAAGCAATAGGAGCTGTAAACCTAGCAAGAGCAGCGGCATTAGGTAATAAAATATCTGTACCTATGGCTGGTGCTAATCTTATTACACGTCAAGCAAAAAAACTTGTTAAGCCGTTACTTGAAGGAAGTAGAGGTAGTAGGTTTAGTGCTGTAGATGATGTTAGTAAACATCTTTTAGGTAATAAAGCTAGGCATATAACAGAAGGTGCATTTCATTTAGGTACTGCTAGTGCTATATCTTCCGTATGGGAAGGTGTAGATGCTATGATGCAAAACTTTATTGGTGGTGCAGTTGCAGGTGGTGTTTTTAGAGGCATAGGTAATGTTGTTGGCGTTAATACAAAAGATATAAAATTTCCTATTAATGTAGGAACTGAACAGGGAGCTAAGATTGCAAAAGCAATTGCAGGTTCTGCGTTTATGGGAATACCTGCAAGTATGAGAGGTGCTACTACACCAGAACAAGTATATGAATATTTAATGGGTGCATACTTTGGAGGTAAAGAGTTACCATTCTATAAAGCCGAAGCTGCAAAGTTGTTTGCCAAAATGAATAAACAAGCTCTTAAAGATTCTAAAATAGATGTACAAAGAGACCCTACCAAGATAGAAGGTTATGAAAGTTTGCCTGAAATATCTAAAAAAGAAGTAGTTAAAATGGCAGAAAAAGAGTTTGGAACTCCTGAAGAAAGAACTGGAATGTCTCATATGTTAATGAGAAAGTTTGGAATACTTGACCAAATACCAAAAGAAGAATTAGAAGCTGGTAACTTTGACTCTGGTTATCCTATACTAAGGAAAGTTTTAGGTGGAAGGTCTATTGCTACTGGAGAGCAACTAACAGGTCTTATGGCGATAAGTGGTGGGGATACAGGTTCTCAAAGATATTTTTCTTCACAATTAAAAAAAGCAGGTGGGACTGCTGTTAACTATGTTCCTACAGGAAGAGGCAGGGTATTACAGGAGGCAAGAGTAGCAGGTATACCTAGAGAAATGAGTAATAAAGAATTACTTGATAATGTTTCTATGTTAGAAAAAGCTGGTTTAAAATTAAAGAAAAAAGTACCATCAGAAGAGTTTGTCTTAAATTTACAATTGCGTGCTGGAGAAATAGTTAAAAAATCAGATAAAATATTTGCAGTTGGTGATATTATAAATCAAGATTCAAAAGGTAAAAATGCAAGTTACGCAAAAAGAAATCCAGATTTACATAATAAAGTTGTAGGAGGAGGTACTAGCTGGGGTGTGCAAATGGCTGTTAATGCTAGAAAACCTGTGTTTGTTTACGACCAAAAATCTAGCAGTTGGTATACATTTAATTATAGAGCGCCTAAAGGAGGATTGTTTATACCAGTTAAAGGTACACCACAAATGTCTGAAAGACCAGGGTTTCTTGGTACAAGATTTATAGCAAGTAATGGCAAAAAAGCAATTAAACAGTTAATATCTACTAGGTTTCCTGATGCATTTAAAAATATAAAACCAGAAACAGAAGCTACTATACCTGGAGCTGTAGACCCTACTAAAATAGAAGTAAACGTTAAAACTGCTGAACGATTAAAAAGAGTTATTGAAAAACAAGAATCTTTTGAAGATGCAAGAACAAAAGTTTTAGAATCTTTAAAGGATAAAAATATTGATAAAGCCAGAGAAAGTGAACTACTTAAAGAATTAAAAACTTTAGACAAACAACTTGCAGAGGCTAAGCAAGAGTTAGATGTTTTATTAGATTTAAAACCTACTGAATATATTAATAGAATTACAGGTGAAATAATAGATGAAGCAGAAATATCCATTGATGTTGGAATGGGTATGGGTGACACTAGTAGAAAATCTGTATTGTTTACAAGAAGGTTTATGAAACCTCATTGGGACAATGCTAAAACATCTAAAGACAAAGATATATTAATAGAAAAAGTATCAGAAGACATTGATGCTATAATAACAAAAAATATAGACCGTACTACCAAAGTTAACAAAGCAGAAGAAGCTGCATTAGAAATAGAAAAAATATATCCAGGTTCTTTATCATCAGAGGCAAAAGGTAATTTAAGAAGCACATTAAGAGGTTTAAATTATGGTCAACCTGTAAGGTATCTAAGAGTAAGAGGCAGAGAAGTATCTTTGTCTAATAATGAAAACCCTATGACTTATGCTGGTAAAAGAAAAAAAGTATTTGTTCCTGCTACTGTTTTAGAACAGGTATACAAAGAAGCATTTACAGGTAAACAAAAAGGAACTGAGTCTTCTGTTGCTGTTTTTGATGAGATAACAGTAAGAGATAAAGGAGTTTCTAAAGATATACCATTAGGTAAATACAGACAATTTTTAGCAAGCAAAGGTATATATGGCAAAAGAGCAAGTAAAGTTATAAATAAATCCTTACAAAATGTTTTTAATATAATGCAAACAAAACATGATATGGTTCCATTTGGTGGTATTGGAGATAAAGGTAGAATAACATTTGTAAAATTACATCCTATGTCTAAACGTCCAAATGCATATATACAAAAGAAATTAACCACAATAAAGAAAAGATTATCTGAAGTAGATAAAAATGCTTATATGTTATATAATAAATCTAAAAAAGCATTTGCAAATAAATATGGTAAAAGTTATTTAAAAAAGTTTGACCAAATGTTTTACTCAAATGTATTATATGATTTAGCATTAAATGGTTACTCAGTAAAAGAAGGCGAAACAAGTAAGTCATTAAAAGAACTTTTTGGTAAAGGTTATGTACCTAGTGCTGTAGCATTTAATAAAAGGTCTCAAATATGGCAAAATCCATTCTTTCCTGGCGATAAACAATTTTTTAAAGGTCAAGGCCTAGGTATGAATGAAAACGGCAATTTTAACTATGTTTTAATCGAAGACCCTAAAACTCCTTATGTTAATATTAAAACAGGAAAACAAATAACTGCAAATCAATATGACAAATTATCTGATGCAAGTAAGAAAAGATATACTGAAAAGGCTACTTTAAAAACTTTAAATCAAGAATTGCCAGAGCATGTTGATGGAGCGATTATTACTCGTACAGATGTTTTAGATAGAATTAATTTAGATGCAGGTATACCTGAGTCAGGACAAAATAAATCATTTATAGTATCACGAGGTTTCCAAGATAAAAATAAAAATCCTCTTGGTACATTGCTTGGTAAGTACATGATGCATGATGCTGGACCAGAACTTTCTGCTCAAATGAAAGAAAAGAATTTGCATTATTTAATTATGACATCTGCTGCTAAACAAACAGGTACAAGAAAAGCAGGTCAATATACTATAACGAAAGATAAAAAAATGTATCTAAAAGATACAGAGACATATGAGTTAGACCCATCTCATATATCATATAGTCCTTCTACATATGGACAAAGAAAAATGCTTGAACCTCAAGTATGGGTAAAACAATTGTTTACAAGTTTTCACCAATATGGACATAAAAAAGTATCAAAAGATATAATAGAAGATATAAATCAATCTGTAATACAAGATAATGTAAAAGGCACAGCAGAAGGGAATGCTTTGTTACAACAATATTCTGAGACTTTAAATGATGCTCTTATTCCAAAAATAATGAAAAATATAAGGAATATTGGAACAGCAGAACTTATAGAAGTTTCTAAACAACCAGGTGCAGAAAGATTTTCAGGAACTCTTTTACAACATATGTTAAGAGTTAATACAGAAGCAATTAAACAGGCTGCAAGAGAAGGTGAAATGACTAATAACGAAGCAATGGAATCTATACAAGATTTAAATGACTTTGTTTCTAGTACTGATAGAATATTAAAGATTGCATCAGTAGTCTCATCTAAAGCAAACTCTAAAGGAGAAACAGGGTTTCCTGTATTTTTTCACAAATACATAAGAGATTATAGATTAAAAGTATTACATAATTGGGTTGCTGATAAAGTTACTAGACCAAAAGTAGATAACTCAGCAGTAGGATTTATAAGACCTTATGATAAGATGTTAAGAGTTGACAAACGTTTTAAAGAACTAAATAAAAGAGATGATATATTTTATTTAGATGAAGCATACAAAGATATGGATATAGAGCTTGCTTATACTGTTGGTGGTAAAAGAAGGGTTAAATTAGGAGAATTATGGGATAAATTACAAGCAGGTGATTTTAAAGACCCTTTTATGAAGCAGTATGTAAAAGATGTATTTGAGGCGATAGTGCTTAGAGTGCCTATGGATTCTGCATCAGGCGCACATAAACTTGAGTTTAAAGGTTTTACAGATAGAAAAGGTTATGGTATCTTAATGCATGGTAGAACAATGAGAGCATTAGGTGGTGCTGACCTTGATGGAGATGAAGCATTTATATATTTTGGTGGTAGAACAAAAGAAAATCTAGGCAAGGGTATGAAAAATTCTTGGAAACAAGCAATTCATTCTCAAAAAGAAGAGTTTTATGATGGCAATAATATTAAAGATAATAAAAAAGCAGTAATAAAAGTAGGGCCACATAAAGGGAAAACATATGCAGAAGTGTTAACCCAGCAAGGAAGCGGAGAGCTTAAAGATAGTAAAACTTTATATTATTCTCCAGAAGCTAGAATAGATGTTTCATTAAAAGCATTTAGTGGTCGTGCAATATTAGGTGGAGCTGCAAGTGGTAGTCAAATAATTAGAAGTGCATATAGTGCAATAATGGATAAACCTAGTAAAAAGGATTCTTTTGTTATTGAATTTTATGATAAAAAGAAAAAGAAGAAAAGAAATTTAACAGTTACTATTTCGCCTAGGCAAGAAGAAGCCTGGAGAAAGTATCAAAGGGAAATGATTAGAGCTCAGATAGCATTTGGTTCTGACCCTCTTGATGAAGCAGGTTTAAAAAGTGCAAATGAATTTTTTAAACTACTACATGAGGCACATTTTAGAACGTTTGTCACTGAAAAAGGCAAAAAGACAAACATTAGTTTTAAGGATTTAAGTGCAAATGATTTGCGTAATGGTACATATGGTAAATTTCATAATATGAATGCAGCTAATTTTTCTAGAAACTTTAAAGCAGATAGAAACTGGACATTTGAAGAAAGAAATAAAATGAACAATTCTGTTTATGAGTTTCCATCAGAAGAATTAAATACAATACTACCTAAAATGGTTAAGACTTTAGCAGGTATTGATTATTCAGATAGAATATTTAATAGAATAAACAGAGATTCTGTTAAAGAAATGTATACAAAAATGGAAGAGTATGTAAAAACATTAGACTATTTAAAAGGCCCAATGGAAAGAAGTTCTTTTAGAGTCCCTTATAATAAAGAAATAGATGTATTGTTTAGAAATCTTGGTACTAAAGAAGAACCAGCATATTTATCTGAAGAATATATCCTAAGGTCAATTGCAAATAGTGAGTACAATAAACAGGGTAGAGCTGCTTTTGATGCTGCTATTGAAGGTACAGAGTGGGGTAAAAGAATGAAATTAAAAAGTAATTTTTATATTTACAAAGACCCTGAAAAGAAAGAAATAATACTTAGAGAAGTTGTAAAAAATGCTGAAGATTTTATAACAAATGACTTTATAAACATGGCATCTATATTAAACACTGTTGACATTGTAAAGAAAAACAACCTTAGTAAAAAAACTGTATCTGATTTACATGCGAAAGCAGAAGATTTTAAAATAAATAGTTATATGGATTCAAAACGTAGAAGAGAAGCTTCTACTATAGAAGTTCCAGAAACAGAAACGGAAAAAGCATATAGAGAGCAATTTGATTTAATGCAAAGAATAGATGATATTCTTTACAAAAAAAAGATTATTACAAAGAAAAGAAAACTTTTAACTGAAGAAGTTTCTGCATTAAAAGACCAAGTACAATTAGATAAAGAAATAGCATCTTATAAAGAAATGTTAACAAAAGGTGAAAAAGAATTATTTGATAACTTTATGCTTGGTTCTTTAAATAGAGGTAATTTAAATCTTATACAAAAGTATTACGATAAAATACCTGAAAACTTTAAAGATAAAGTCATGACAGATTTATATAGAAATGTTTTAAGACAAGCAGCAAAAACTCAATTAAATAGAGTTGGATACAATTCTAAATCTGTGTCTAATAAAGCTATTGAAAAACAATTAACATCACTAAATGATTTGTTTGGCAAAGTATGGAACAAGCCTAGTAAATCTGAAGAGTCTGCTTTATTAAAAGAAATAGATAAAGCAATTAATAAAACTGAAATGGATATGGCTGATGGTACTAAAGAACAGGGTTATATTGGGACAAACTATCAAGTAGATAGACTTTTAGAAAGAGCTGTCAATAATGAAGGTTATGCTGGTATAAAACCAAGCGAAGTAAAAGCCAAAGATAAAGCATTAATAGCAGAACTTGCTGGTAATTTAAAAGATTTAAATGAAAAAGTTGGTGCTAATTTAGGAGAAGTATTAGGTGGTATTACTGCTGAATTGCAAGGTACTCCTAAAGATTTAAATGCATTTAATAGAAGTGACTTTGAATTAGTAAATAATTATCTTAAAGATTTGAAAACAGGTAATATATTTCAAAGAATATTTAAAAGCAAAACACCTGAATTGCAAAGAAGACATTATTGGTTATTTCCTGAAGCGGTAAACAGAGAGTTAATGAAAGATGATATATTGCTCTTAAAAAAACAAGGCTATTTTGTGACTAAAGATGGTAACGTATCAGAAAAAGCAAGAACATTTAGAAAGCCAACTTATTATGTAGATGTACTAATGAATCAAGTAAATGAGATGAATGGTTTGGCTACATCTAAATCAAATGAATTAATTGCAAAAAATGCGCAAGAACTTTTCTTTTTAGAAGAGTTACCTTCAAAAGAAAAAGAAGGTTTATTTTCTATAGCAGTTACTCAAAGAGAGTTAGGACTTATGTCTACAATAGATGCTAAAAAAGAAACTATACCTGAGTTAAAGAGATATTATAAACAAGCATATTTAAATGCAAATTCAGAAGCAGAATCTAAATATAAATGGAAAGAATTAAGAAACAAAGAATTCACAGTTACAAATGACAAAGGTGAAAGAGTTCGTGTAACGGGTTGGGAAATTGTTAATGGTAACAATGAAAAAAGTTTAACAGGAATAAAAGGAAGATTAAACAAAAGATTTCAAGCTTTACATAAATTAATAGTTGGTAATAGAGATTATATGTATGATAAAGGTTATATGTTAAGAGGTAATAATTGGGATGGCGCAAAAGGAACTCAACCTAAAGTATTTTATAAACTTTTTTTAAGAGATGTTTACAAAATACAACAAGAAGGTAATGAGAAAAAACTTATTGAACTTATGGAGAATGTAGGTATTGATGGACTTAGACATGTAGCACGTTCAATGATGGTAGATATGGTTCCAAAACAACATAGAAGTAAATATAAAAACTTTGAAATAATTGATACAAATAAATTTGACTTTGATAAATACTGGCCTCATATGTTTTTTAGTAAAAGAAAAGCAGAACAAGCAATGAAGACTGCTATATCGTATATTAATAAAAGTACTAAAATGAATTCTAAAGAGAAAAAAGCTGAAATACAAAAAATATTATATAAACATAAATCTTTAACTGGTGAATGGGAATTCCAAGATATGCAAAGATGGGATAGAGTAGACCAATTATCTCTTAATGAATCGTTAAAAGAAATTAGCAAAGCAGAAGCTGCTAAAGTAGATAAGATTAATTTTTACAATGCTAATCAAAAAACAGGTTCTATGATGTCTAGAAGTTCTCACATACCTGGATGGGACACAAGTCCTCATGTTTTAGATGCATACGTTAGGAACATATCAAATACTTTCTTTAGACAAATGCAACAGATTATGTCAAGAGATGCAATAGAAAATGCGTACTCAAGAATGAAAAAGAAATTTGGCAATGAATTAGCATGGAATTGGAAAAGATTTTTACAGTTGTATGCTCAAGGTGCTATGGGTAATCCTGAAATAATACCTGAAGAAATGTATAATGACCCTAGAATGAAACTAAAAGGAACTCCTTATGCATGGTGGGCAGATAATAGAGTGATGAATAAGATAAACAAAATAGCAGATAATCTTGGTATAAATAAAAAAGATGTACCTGAAGAGTTAGGAAAGTTTACATTTAAAGATATAAGAGATTGGTCAAACTTAGAAGCAAGGTTTGAATTAGCTGCATTACTAGCACATCCTAAATCTGCAATAACTAATCTGTTTGGTGGTACAATGCACACTGCTATATCTGCTGGATTTGGCAATATTAAAAAAGCAAGGGATATAAAATTTTTAAAGAAAATATTCCCAGAGTTTAATAGTTTACAAGATGCTGAAAGATGGGTTATTAGTAAAGGTATATTGCCTGAAATGGTATTGTATGAACTTGGTTTAAATAAACAATTCCAAGGTAAAAATACACAAGAGTTTTTAAAAGAACTTTCAACTAGATATAACTCTACTAATCCCATTGAACGACAAGATTTAAGAAGTTTGGCAAATGAATACAATGTATCTAGTAGGCTTAGCGATATAGCTGGTAAATTTATGTCTGTTCCAGAAAGAGTATTAAGAAGAGATTCTTTTTTAGCACATTATATAAAAGCTTGGGAAAGGTTTGGAGGAGCAATAAAAGACCCTAATCATCCATTCTTAATTGAAATGGCTAAAAAAGGTGTAAAAGCTACACAATTCTTATATGACGCTCCTAATAGGCCTATGTTCGCACGTTCTGCTTTTGGTAAGGTAATGAGTAGGTTCCAGCTATTTGCGTGGAATTCGGTGCGTTTTCGTAACGATATAATGAAAGAGGCTAAATTAAGAGGTTTTAAAACTAGTGCAGAGACTGATAGGTTTATGAGGTTAGCACAAATGGATATAATGGTTTACGCATTAGGTAGTATGTTTATGTATAGTCTTTTTGACAATGCGTTACCACCACCATGGAATTGGTGGCAAGACACAGCAAATTGGTTATTTGGTGATGAAAAAGAAAGAGAAAAAGCATTCTTTGGTGAGCTGCCTGTAGAGATTGCACCGCTTAAAATGATTATGCCTCCTGCTGCTAGAATACCTATAACAGGATTACAACAATTTATTAATGATGATTATGATAAGTTTACTAATCTTACTATATGGACAATGTTTCCATTTGGTAGGATAGCAAGAGATGTATTTCAAGATGGAAATGGATTAATAGACAACCCTACATTCTTTATGGAAAAATTTGCAGGATTACCTTTACATGCTATTGGTAGGATTAAAAAGAAAGAAAAGAAATTAGAAGAAGAAGGTAAACGTTACGTTGCTCCTAGACCTGGTATTAAGTTTTAAATCAGGTTTATTTATTAATTATTTTTCTTTCTATAGCCTCAAAAGGATTGTAAGAATGATAGCATTCTGCATGAAATACTACGCTTTCATCTTCAAAAAAACTACCATCCTCACTTATAAATCCTCTAGAAGCTTTATAGACAGGTGCTGATGTGCCTATAAGTTCTTTACATTTGTCACATAATATCATTTATTTATCTCTTTTATAAACTTAGCGTTTCTTGTTTCTTTTTCGTTTTGTTCTATCATACCCCATAATAAACATAGATATACTATTACGTCAGTTATACGGCCTCTAACATCTTCTCTTTGCGATATATGTCCATTGACAAATGATGATATTCCGTCTATATGCTTTAATAAATATACCATTAGAGTTTTTTCTCTAGACATATTTACATGGTCTGCTACTCTTTCAAAGTTTGCAAATGCATTATGACTTTTTCTTGCGTACTCCTTTTGTCCTGCTGCTCTTATCTTCTGTATCTGTTTGAAGATTTTGTTTATCAGCTTTTCCATCTGCTTTTGTGTCATTAGTATTCTCCATTTCTTCGACCTTTTTATTTATATAGGCATTAAACTCTTCTGTTTTGCCTTCCATTTCTACAAATAAACCTAAAGCTCCGTCTATTTGTTTGACTATTTTATATAGTTCATTTGTTTTATTATTTATTTCAATAATAGCACTAGCCATTTCTTTTACTGTTGGCTTTTTTCTTACGTTATTCTTGGCCATCTAGGCTCCTTTCTTTCATCTTTCTTCTATAGTTTTTAGTACCATAGACTTCTCTGTATACACATTTTCTACATACAGGTTGTAACAAAGGTGGATTATAATCTGGTATCATTTGCATTTTTTTAAATTTATAAATTGCTTGGTTTTTACTTGTACCACAAACTGTGCACTTATCCCAGCTATTCTCAGCTATTAGTTGCACAATTTGCTTTTTTGTATTTTGCACCTTCTTCTCTTAGTTTCTTATTGTATCTGTTTAATGCGTTTTTTGATTCAGAAATTATTGCTTTTATTCTACTGTTCATCATTATCTTTTTTGTATTATCACCTGATATTATTTCTATTGGTTGATTTTTTAACTTATTATCAATATAATATTTAATACCTTCTAATAATTTTACGGCAACTAAAGTGTCTTTACCAACTACTTCTTCTATTATTTTTGATATTTCTTGATAATCTTTATGATTCATTTTACCTCCTATATCTTATCTGCTATATCATTGTTATTTATATCTTTTAAAACTAATTCATGATAGTTTTTATTTAATACT
>TARA_R100000329_G_scaffold145546_1_pt1 | contig 12407 bp, 6 predicted proteins | sample TARA_R100000329 | Tara Oceans TARA_R100000329 (sample SAMEA2620783) | marine metagenome | biome: marine biome (ENVO:00000447); feature: surface water layer (ENVO:00002042); material: "saline water (ENVO:00002010), including plankton (ENVO:xxxxxxxx)" | depth 5 m | reverse complement strand
CAGGAGACACCTGCAGTTCAAGCTATTATAGAACAAGCAAACAAAATGATGCAATCAAGAAATGTATTTTCTAAAGGAACAATTCCTATAGTTACTAAAGAAGAAGATTATTTAAAATTAGCTAAACATTACTATCAATCAATTAACAATATAACTGGTGGAGACCAAGCTCTTAAAGATATTATAATTACTGGTAGAGTTGGCAATGTAGACTTGCGTAGTCCAGATTCTATGACACCAGATAATTTAGCTATATACAATGCAAAAGTAAAAAAATTAGTTATTAAAAATAGACAAAATTTACCTGACCAAGTACCTAAATTAAAACCAGAAGTAGATGAAAGAAAAGGTTACCAAAGAGCATTAGACTCATTGTTTTTTGCTACTGCACAATTTGAATCTGATTTAATTAGAGTTCCATTGTTTAAACAAGCATACGAACATTTTATATCTGCAGGATTACCATTTACATCTAAATCAGGTTTAAACAGAATAATAAAAGCTCACTTAGACCCAGAGTCAAGTGTTAAATTAAATGATGACTTGTTTAAACAAGTACAAGATGAATACAATGCTATAAAAGATTTAGCACCAGACACAAAAGTAACAGAGAGAACAGTGCCTGTAAAAGTATTTGATAATGGAGACTCTCTGTCTATTATTGCATACTCGCCAGAAGGACAAAAAAGTATTGCTTATTTAAAAAGAATAGATAAATTAAATGACCAATTAACTTTTGACTTAAATATATACAATACAGAATTAAAAGTATTTGGTAAACAATCAGCAGTTGCAGACTATCGACTAGGTGATGATGGAAATAAGATAGGTGTTTATAATTTTAATGTTAAAAAATCAGAAGCAATTATAGATGGTGTTATACCTAGTAGAGACGCTTTAATAAATTCATTAAGTAAAACTTTAGATGAAAGTGTAAATGTAGAAGCATTGGTAGATGATGCTATAGAGTACCTTGCTAGTAACAAAGGTAAGTTTGATTTACCAATATCACGAAAAGAATTATATGAAATATTAGGTATTACAGGTACAGACTATAACTTAGTAGGATTACAAAAAGTATTACAAAGAGGAAAGTTATCAAAAAATGGAGATGTAGGTCCAAGTACATTAAACAGAGTTATAGGACCTAAAAAATCCAGACCTATACTAAGAGGTCAAAAAGAATTAGAAGATGCTATTGATAATGCTTTTGAATATGCAAACGCAAATCAACAAACAGGTTTTAGTATAGATTTAGGTACAAAAACAAACTATCATCAACCAGGTTATTATGTATCACCATATCCAAGTAAGTCACTTGTAAAAACTGGAACTTTAACTAGAGAAGAAATTTCTGATTTTATAATTAAACATAAAGCTGTATTAAAAAAAGAAGACCACTTTTTAGGTGGTTGGGTAGATGGAGATGTAATACATTTAGATGTGACTGTAAAAATTAAAAAAGGTGTAGCAGCACAAGTAGTAGATGGAACTGATGAAGCCTTAGCAAAAGCTCAATACTTAGCAATAATTGGTAAACAAAAATCTATTGGCAATGTTACCACTGCAGGTTATCAAGGTTCAATAGACAGTCAAGGAGCATCAGGTGCTTATGATATTATAAGAAGAGCAGGTCAGGATTTATTAATAGGTACACAGAAAAAATTCTTTTCTGCTAGAAAAGCAATTACTAAATCTGGTTCTGATGCAAAAGTAATTGGCAATGATGTATTAGAAGCTGCAGGTATAAAAGCAGTAGTAGACCAAAAAGCAGGAGTTGTACAAATATTAAAACCACAAACTAACCCAATACTAGGTCAAAGAACATTTAGTGGTGATTATCAATCAATGTTAGATTTGTCTGATATTAAATCTTCTACAACACCAAGAGTAATGTCATTTGAAGACTTACATGAAAGAGGAGTAGAGTATGCTTTTGAATTGCACTCTAGGTTGTTATATAACTTAACAGAAAGAGGGTTCTTTTCACAAGCATATAGAGTTGGTTTTGCTTTCTTTGAGGCATGGAGAGAGGTATTAGGTAGATATTATAATTTAAGTTTAGCTAATCCAAAAGCTGTAGCACAAATAGGATTTGGTTATAGAAAAGGTATGGAACATAATTTTATATATGAAGACCCTGCAGGAGAAAAATATCTTATTATTCCTGTAGGTGGAACACCATTTGAAGATTATGTTAAGACAGAAGGTAGAGGTGCATTTACAGATGATATGGCAGTTGCTGATTCTAAAATAATTGCTAAAAGAGGTATACCACTTAGTGCATTAAATGTTGGTGGTGGTGGACTGTTTCCACCTGTAGGACCTGCTATTGCTTTGCCTGTAGGTATTTTGCTTAGAGATAAACCAAAAGCAAAAAAGAATTTAGAAAAATATATATTTGGTGGATTTGAATTAGTAGGTGCTAGATATAATTCTGTTGAAGATTTACCAGGTATATTTCTTGAAACAACTATACCTTCTGTAGGAAAACAAATGATAAATGCTATAGCTACTAAGTTAGGAGTAGCAGGTTTAGACGAAGACCAATGGCTTTCTTCTGTAGACGCAGCTTATCAACACGCTGCAATATTAAGACCAGATTTAGCAGATGATGTTGTAGCACTAGAAGAAGTAGCTATGATATTAGCAGAAAATTATTTTCAATTAAAAGCATGGGATAGATTTGTTAATCCACTTATACCTAGACTGTCAGTCATGTATGCAATAGAGGGTAATGAAGTAGCATTTAAAGAGTGGTATGGAGAAAAAGGTGAAGACACTGGTTTAGTTTATAACAACTTTGTTGAGTTATCTGTTATACATGGATTTTATCAAGACATTAAAGATGAGTATGTTATGGCATTAGGGCAACAAGGTGAGTTCTATGCACTGCTTGAAGTAGCTAAATTATTAGGTTTAGACCAAAGAAATCTATCAGAAGGTTTTACTTCTGTAGCTTTACAAGTCAAAGGTAAGAATGTATCAGAGGGTGGAAGATTACCTAGAACAACACCAGAATACAATTTTGTATTAGATAATCCAGAACTTGCTGCTGAATATGGTCCTGTGTTAGTTTACTTTGCACCTGGTTTAGATGAAGGTGCAACAGAATATGGTGGAGTAAGTTATATATCTAACTTAGGATTATTTAGACCAAAAACACCTAATGAATTTTATTTATCAACACAAACATTTCTTGCCAGTGCAATAGAAAGTGCAACTAAAGATTACTGGTCCACTGTAATTGATAACAGTACAGTAGACCCAGGATTAAGAGTTGCTAGAAAAAAAGCTAAGTTTGCATTAATAGAAGCAGATTTAGCCAAGATGTTTCCTATGGCTTATGGTAATTCATCAGAATTAAATAAGGTATTAGGCTCTGATTATGAAACAGGAGTGCCAAATGATGTGCTTATAGATTATTTAGAAAGAGCTGTAAACGACCCAAGGTTTGTTAATTTAGATAACAGAGAAGAAATAGCATTATATTTAAACTATAGAGCACAAGCTATAGACGCAGTGGCAGATAAAAGAGGTTATCCTATAGAAGAAGATGCTATGAGATGGATTAGCACAAACGATTCTGTAGCTGCACAAGAAGTTAGAAATCAGTTGTTTACAAAAGCACAAGAAATAGGAAGAAATAATCCTAAATTTTTGGTAATATTTGAAGAGATATTCAGTTACGAATTAACTAAGTTTGGATTAGAGGAATAATATGTCAAATGGTACAACTACAACTACTACTCAACCTTTTGGTGGTGTAGGTAGTGGTGATGCAGCAAGTGGTGGTGGAGCTGATGAAGATTTTTACGCAAGAATTGAATCTATATTAGATGGAACAACTGCAAGTAATAAAACACCATTAGGTAATGGTTATCTAAAAGAGTATGAAATTCAATTAGAAAATCAAGACCCAACAAAAGAACCTACTGTAAAGTTAGTGCCTGTTGAAGAGTTCTTAACATCTGACGAATATCAAAAACAAAGAAGAGAATTACTTGGTCAAGGTGCTGCATACAACTATGTATATTTTCCACCAGACATTGGAGCACAAGCAAGAATGCAAACACCATACATTAGAGTACAAACTAAAAATTTATTAGCTGCTGCAGGACTTATAGATTTAAATAAAACTGTAGGTGCAGAAATAGATAATGAATATCTTAAAGGAATAAAAGCTGCTATGGAGTTTTCTATGAACAATGGTGGACAAATGTCATGGGTAGCAGGACTAAAAATATTAGCAAGTGCAACACAAGGTTCACAGCTATCAGCACTAGGTGGTGGATATAGTTTTGGTGATGAAGCGTTAAATGAGTTTGTTGACGAAATGGTAAGTAAAGCAGAAACAAGAAAAGGTGCACCATTGTCAAACTATGAAAAACAATATATTACAGCTAAATTAACTGATGGACCTGCAGAAGAGTTTAAACAATCACTTACAGGATTAGCAGCAGGAACAGCACCTACTTTAGGTTACGACATACAAACTGGTCAAGCAATCCAAACACCAGGTACAGAATCTGAAGAACCAAATATAGATATTCTTACAGAAGGTGGACAAGATGTATTAGATGAAATATTTGAACCTAGAGAAGAGATGCAAAGACAAGCAAATGTAGAAGACCAAACATTCTATAGGATGCAAAGAAACTTAGCAGGATTAAAAGCTGCTGAATCGCAACCAGTACAAAGGATTACATAATGGAAATGGAAATATCACCTCCTGCAATAGAGGTTATAAAAGAATATGAGACTTTACAATTAACAGCATATCAAGATGGAGAATCTGTATCTATTGGTTATGGACATAGTAATTTAAGTGGTGGTGAACAATTTGAATTAGGTGACACAATTACAGAAGAAAAAGCTAATGAATTGTTGTTAGCTGATTTAGAAGAAATTGAAAGAATTGTAAATCAAAGAATGAAAAATTATAATGTAACATTTACCCAGGGTCAATATGATGGCATGGTAGTAGGAACATTTAATAGACCAGAGGAATTAAAATCAAAAAGTTTATATGAGACAGTATCTAGTGGAGACGCAGATGCTATTACTGAAGTTTGGAATAACACTGTATCAGATAAAGATAAAGAAAATTATCCTGGTTTAGTTGATAGACAAACAGCAGAACTAGGTTTGATAATACCTAAACAAGAAGTAACAACAGATACTACAGCTACTATAGAAGGAGAACCAAATCCAGATTACGAATCACCACAAGGTAATGTGCCAGGCTTTGACCCAAGCCAACCAACCAAAGCACAGAGAGTTTCTACACCACCTTTAAATGAATCACAAATGTATGAGTACACATCACAAGTACCACTAGCTGCACAAAATACAGCTTATGGTAGAGTTAGACAGATGTTAGAAGCACAAGTAAACAAACAAAAAAACCAAGCAGGTCACCCAGTTACTCCTGGCGTAGGACCAAAAGTACAAATTGCACTGGACGAAGCATTAAAAATTGCATTTAAATTGTTAGGTAGATAATGAAATCTATTGACGAAATATTAGATGAAAAAGATGCTAAAGCAAAAGCATCACCAAGAATAAACAAAGAAGAAAGTCGTAAATTAGCAGCTAAATATAAAAATATTTATGGCATCTGAACAAGTAATAGCAGCAAGAGAAACAATACTAAATGAATTGTTAGATGGTCTAATAAGAGCACCAGAAGGCATGACTTCAGCACAAGCCTTTAGACAAATGGCATTAAAAATATTTATGGAAAACGATATACACCATAGAGATTTAGTTAATGTAATGTCAGATTTTATGAAAGAGTCAGTAAAAACTGCAAAGTTTTCTGTAAAAGAAATACAAAGAAGATTTGTTAAATACTATGAAGATGTACACCAATTAACAAAAATAGAAAGAAATAGTTTTAATTTTTACAGAGAAGCAGTTACATCAAAACAAGCAACTGAGGCTTTAAAAAATAATTTTGAAGGTACAGAATTTAACAATTTAGAAGAATTGTTTGAAACTAGAATAAAATTAACAGCAAACAGTTTTCCAGGTACTTCAAAAAAGAAAATTGCAGAGTATTTATTTAATGCAGTTTTACAAGATTTGTGTTTTTCAGAATTTGGTCGTGATATAAGACATGTATTTCCAGAAAGTCTTGAACAAAGAGTAATGATGAATCATGGTGATGAGTTAATAGAATTACTAGAAACAGGCAATACTCAGAATGTAAAACTTGATGTAGAAATGCCATGGGATTTTGTTCCTAGTGATGAAGCTATAACAGGTGTAAAAAAATATTATGAACCACCAAAAAGTGTTCAACAATGGCGTGATATGCAAAGAGCATTTATGCAAGAATTTCCTAACAAAGCTAGAGAATATATCTTAGGAAGAAATGTATTCCATAGAGAATCAACTAATAGACGAGGTGTAATGGACCATGATTTTTATTATCAATACATGGGTCTAAATCAAGTAGATGAAGCTGTTCCTATGGTTTATCTTGTAGAAAAATTACTTGGAGATTTATATGAAGCAACTGAATCAAGACTTGCAAATCAATATTTTGCTGCTGCTATGGCAAGAGAAGGTTTAGATGCAGATTTAGATATGACCACAAGAGCTAGAGAGATAGGTCTTGAATCAAGGGCTAGAGCAAGAGAAGTAGTAAAAGCACAATGGGATGGTGCTGTAGGAAATAAAGAGATAATACAAGTTGAATCAGCTCTACCATCATTCTTTGATGTTTCATCAGATGGAAAGCGTGGTAGATGGTTAGGTACAGATGGGTTATTTGGTTATGGTGTATCAGACGAAGGTTTAACAAGGGGAAGAATATATGATGAAGTAATAGAAATAAGAGATGGAATAGTAACACCAACAGAAATAGACACACCTACAGGTGTAGTAGATGTAGACACACCTACAAATGTATTAGAGACATTTAACACAGAAGATTATAAACCTTTTAATATTGAAGTAGTAGACCCTGCAGGTTTACACATGATTCCTTCTAAGAATTTAGTAAGTACATTAAAAGACAATGGTTTAAAACTATTAGTATTGGAAGATGGTAAATTAGTTGAAAAAGGTTTAATCTATCTTGTAACTGAAGCAATCCCTCAAGGTCAACAATTAACAATATATGTTCCTAAAGATTTATCTGGGGTAGAAGGTTTTCAAGAACCTAGTAAAGGATTTAAAGCAGTTCTTGGTAGAGGAACATTAAGAACTATGGATGACACTAGCATATCTATATTTAGTGATAGAGTCAGAAATGTAGCACAAGAATTTCACAGTGTAATGGGATTAGATGCACCAGAGTTTAAACCTATAATGGTATTTAATGATGAGATAGGTGCTGCAGCAGCAGATATATTTCAAAACTTACCAATGTTTGACGAAGCTGCAATACCTTTGTATAAAAAATTTATACAAGAAACTAACATGCAATATCAAATGTTGTTAGATGCAGGTATTGAATTTGAATTAGTTGATGTAGACCCATACACACCTAACAAAGCAGGTCATCAACTAATGATAGCTGATATGGAAAATGGTAAATTAAAAGTATTAGCTACATCACAATCATTTGGTGATGGAGCAACAAGTAATTTAAATCCTATGTTATCTGAATCAAGATACCAAGATGTAAATGGAAGAATAATGTTAGAGAATGATGTCTTTAGAGCTGTACATGACACATTTGGACATGGTATGAGAGGTAATACTTTTGGTCCAATAGGTGAGTACAATGCATGGTTAGCTCATAAAGAGATGTATTCTCAAGACGCTAGAAGAGTTATGACTACAGAAACATTAGGACAAAATACATTTACAAACTATGGTCCACACATGAGAGATGCTAATGGAAACCTACTAGGTAGGGCAGACGCAGGATATATACCACCTGCTGATAGACCATTTGCATCACAAAAGGTTGCAATAATGCCTGACGAAATAATAGAAGTTGCAGGTACTACAGTAGATGATGCTGCTGATATTGTTACACAAGATGGTGTAAATAAAACTGCACAACTAGCAAATACAAATCCAGAAATATCAAATAGTTTATGGAACACTTCTAAAAAAGTTGTTGGTAAATTATTTAATACAGCAGCAGGAATTGCAGACCCAGGAGATGTAGTTATTACACAAGGTTTAGCAAGAACATTGCCTAGAATAGGTCTAGCAGCAATAGCAGCACCTGCACTGTATGCTTATATATTTTATGAATTGTCAGTATTAACTGTAGATGCAGCTCAGGCATTTGACAAAGGATTGAAAGCACAGAATATAGAATTGTTGGATTACGATAATACTAATCCTGATATAGATTGGAAACAATTAGGTAAAGATACATGGTCAGAGTTTGGTGATATATCTGACACATGGTCGTTGTCATGGAAGATAAGTGAACCTATAATTGATTATGCTTTCAATGAAGCTGCTACACTAATGGAAAACAGGTAAACATGGCATTAACAGCACAAGAACGAAGACAGTTACTAATAGATTTAGTTAGTGGTCGTATATCTCAAGAAGAATATAACTCAATAATGCAATATCAACTAAGAAGAGACGCACAAACAAGTCAAGGTATGACACCTCTTCCATTAACAGAAGCAGAAAAAAGATTAATTCAAAGAGCTAACTCTGGTAGAAATACAACAGTAACTCCTACTACATCAGCAGACCAAGTTATACCACCACAAAGTGAATTTGGACCTTCTACACCTATAAACCCAGAAACAGGATTTCCATACGAAGGTGGTGAAATGGGAGTAGATGAAGCAAAAGCATTTGAACCATACATTGACACACTTGATGATATGGGTGAACAAGAAAGAAAAATGTTTGAAGAAGCACTTGAAAACCAAAACAACCAAGGTAGTGGTAGTGGTGGACCTAAAGCTAATAAATATAATTTATTAGGACAACTAGGACCAGAAGGTGAAACAAATCCAGATGCACCAGAAGCAGGACCTTATGTTTATGATAATCCACCAGGTGAAGGAGATAACCTAGGGTTAGATGCACAAGGAAATCCAATAACAGAAGCACCAAGCACTGGTGGTGGTGGTGGAGATGGAACTGATACAGGTAGTGGAACAGCAGATGACCCACAAAGTTTTGTTAACAGTCAGATATGGGAATACAATGGCGAAAAACATGTAGTTTGGCAAGTGCCAAATACAATGATGTTCATGCGTTACCTTGCATCTGATAGCGAATTAGATATGTTATACAGTGGTAGGCAAAGACCTGATGTTGTACAAGCAACAGATGAAATGTGGACTAGCTCAGTTTATTTTGGAAATGTTAGAGAACTAGATGAAAAAGTAATTACACAAGGCATGAGTCCATTTTTTGGATTTGTAGATAATTTTGAAAAAGCAACATTAGGTAGACCATGGTTAAAAACAGATAACGAAATGTTTGCGTTATGGGTAGAGGGATATGTAGAAGATAGAGATATTACTACAGAGGAATGGTCTAATACTGATTGGTGGAACAATAGCACTAAAGAGGAAAGAGATTGGTTAGTTACATCTAAAGGTAGAGGTATTGGAGATGCAGATTTTCCTGCTGATGCAAAAAGAACTCTTGAACAAAATAGAATTTTATATTTAGAAACAATGAAAAAAGCAGGTATTGCTAATGCAGATAAGATTAGAGATAACAATGGTAATTCACTTGCTGAATGGTTTGCTGACAAAGTTACCTTTGGAACTTTTGATGCAGTAAAAGCAGCAGAACAAATAGATGCTTTGTCAGATAGAACATCTGGTATACAAGTAGACGAAAGAATAAGTACATGGCTTGAAGGCAAAGGTGAAGTAGACCAAACTAGAGCAGGTTATGCTACAGCAAGAAGTTTAGTATTAGAATGGTTAGGTCCAGTGTATGGTGCTATAGATGAAACTAAATTAGAAGAGTATGCAAGTATTGTTAGAAATGCTGAAAACCCAGACATAGGAGCTGATTTATTAAGAGAAGAATTAAAAGCACAAAGAAAAGTATTATTTAATTCAGATATTTATGATGAGAATTTAACTTATAAACAAATTGCAGCACCATGGCAAAACTATTCCTTTCAGTTCTTAGGCGAAAGAATAGATGAAACATCACAAAACTGGTTAAATGTTTTGTTATCTAATGACCAGAACATGGCAGACAAAGAACTTACAGCTTATGGTTTAAATAACAATATAGAAAAAGTAGTAGAATCTTTAGCAGATAATGTAGCACAATCAGTAGGTGTATCTGAGTCTGGAGTGCAGAGAGGGTTTAGTACATAATGGCAGAACTACGAAATGAAACTTTTAATACTTCTCGTGGAGGTGGAGTAACAAGAGCAGGATTACAAAATTTAAAAAACAGAACGAAACAAAAATTTGGTAATTTATTGCCAGACGAATTGTTAAACATATATGTAGCTGCTTTTGTTGATTCAGGTAATGACCCTGAACAAGCTATAACTGCAGTAAGAACTTCTAATGCTTATCAAAATATTTATCCAGGTAATTTAAACCCAGATGGTGTTACTACAAAATATACAGAAGCAGAATACTCACAATTAATAGATGGTTACAAAAGAAAGTTTGAAGCGTTAGGTATCAATGCAGATGTAGTATTAACTAACGAAAGAAAAAAACAATTAGTAGATAATGTTGTATCACCTAATGAATTAGGAACTAGGATTGATGCTGTATATTCAAGCATAATAACTGGAATACCAGAAGTAAAAGAATTTTACTCAAGAAATTTTGGTAGAACATTAACTGATGCAGAAATAATTGCTAGTGCTATTGACCCTAAAGTAGGTGAAGGTATTATATCAGGCACTATTTCAGCAAAAGATATAGTTTCACAAAATGTTGTTAGAGCACAAATAGGTGGTCAAGCATTATTAGCAGGTACAGAAATATCTATAGAAGCAGTTGAAGCATTAAGACAACAAGGAATAGACCCTGGAGCTGCTAGGGAAGCATTTAATCAAGTTCAGAATATACAACAAGCAGCGTTAGCACAAGGCAGAGATATACCAGAGGTACAAGATATTGTTGAAGGATTACAACTAGGAGATATGGAAGACCTTACGAATATATCTAATATACTTAGACAACAAGCATCACAAAGTTCTGCAGTAGCAGGAGCAAGACAAACACAACAAGGACAAGTTACTGGTCTTACAGAACAATAGTTGTTTAAACAACTTGCATCCTTTTCAAATATGATATAATAAACTCAAGCCCTGTAGATAGGTCTGGGGGTTAAACTTGACCTTCGTTTTGTATTCGGTCTTGATGCCTACTTACAAGACCTGTCAAATAAAAATAAGTAGTGTAAAAAAAATAGGCAGAGATAACTCGTACATCTCTTGTAAAAAAAAGTATGAAGTAAGGACAATAGAATAATGGCAGAAGAGCAAATAAACTCAGACACTAGCGATAAGAACTGGAAAGAGATGAGAGAAAAACTCGAAACTTATGAAGGTATAATCGCAGAATTTGAAGCAAAAGAAAGACAAAGCGTGTTTAAACAAGCAGGTCTTGACCCTTCAAAAGGTGTAGGAAAAGCAGTTGATATGATGTTTGAAGGTGACTTAACAGTCGATAACCTTAAGCAATATGCAACAGAAGAATTTGGAGTAGAATTTGGGCAACAAGACAGAATACAAGATAATGTTAAACAGAGTCAGGTAGAACAAAGTCAAAATCGCCTAGAGAATATACAACAAAGTTCTGTAGCAGACCTTTATGATGAAGATGTAGTATCACAGATTCGTGAGGTTGAGCAAAAAGGAACAATCAGACAATCTATAACTGCAAAACTCAATGCTATGGAAGTAGATAGCAACTAAAAGTTTAAATCTTCTTCCAAATAAAGTAACAGTAAATAATTTATAGGAGAAGAAAATGGCAGAAATTACAGGGTTAAACGCAAGTACCCCAATTTACGCACAAGACATTAATAACTTCACTGGTGAATTGTTTAAAGTTGGTGGTCAAAGAACTCCATTGCTTTCAGCAGTTGGTGGTTTGAATGGTGGTAAAGTATTAAACTCTACATACTGGCAAGTCCAAGTAGAAGATAATGCAACAGTTTCTTCTGAACCTGCTAAAGGTCAAGAAGGTGCTGCACCTACAGAATATCTCGGAAGAGACAGAGCTGCATACACCTATGTAACTCAGATTTTCCATAAAGGTGTTCAAATGACATACACAGCTTTAGCTTCAACAGGCAACCAAAATCCATTTACTTTATCTGCAGCTATTACAAATCAATCTGATGGTGATGGAACAACAACAGCAGGTACAGCACAAGGATTATTTGGTGGAAACCCAATTAATGATGAGTTTGCATTGCAACTCGAAAAAGCAATGGAAAAAGTAGCAAGAGAAGTTGAGTGGTTTGCA
>TARA_R100000329_G_scaffold79221_1_pt1 | contig 12460 bp, 6 predicted proteins | sample TARA_R100000329 | Tara Oceans TARA_R100000329 (sample SAMEA2620783) | marine metagenome | biome: marine biome (ENVO:00000447); feature: surface water layer (ENVO:00002042); material: "saline water (ENVO:00002010), including plankton (ENVO:xxxxxxxx)" | depth 5 m | reverse complement strand
GAATGTGGCGGTCCTTTAAGTTTTACACCATGTGAATTGTTTTCACAATTAAGCTGTATAGTACCAGCGTTAGTATTACCTTTAACTTCCAGCATACCTGTACCATCTGGAGCAAGTATAATATTACCATTGCTTGTAGAAGTATTAATCTCTCTGGCTTGTACATCTAGATTGCCGCCTAGTTGTGGCGTACTGTCTCCTACAATATCTGTAAGCCCTGTATCAATACTGGTCCATGATGAACCATTGTAATATTTTAAATTGTTATCAGTAGAGTTATAAAACAAATCTCCCTCATCTAATGAGGATGTAGGATCGGATGAGCCAATTCTATAGACAGCTGCAAAGTTATTAACATCAGATATGTTATTAGCTACTGTGGTTACATTAGATGCAATACTAGCCACGCTGGTTACATTAGATGATATTCCAGCTACTGTAGTTACATTGGAGCTGATACCAGCAACAGTTGTAACATTAGAAGAAACTCCGGCAACAGATGTAACGTTTGACGAGATGCCGGCAACGGTGGTAACGTTTGAGGAAATACCAGCTACAGTCGTAACATCACTAGCTATTCCAGCTACAGTGCTGGTGTCTACTGCTGTGTATGTCGTCGTTACATTTCCATCGCTATCAAAGGTTAATACTTTAGATGCTCTGGTCGCCTTAGCTGGCAAAGTTACAGTGGCAGAGATCGAGTCAGTATCTAATAATTTTACTGAACGATCTGATTGTTGATCTATATCTGCAAGTTTTGCATAAACTTTATCTAAATCTGTATTGAGAGCAGTAATATCAAATGTTCCAGATGGACTAAAATCAGAGGCTCTCTCTATAGTAATGTCCCTGATAATAGTAATAATAGCTCCAGCAGATATACCAGTAGCTCCTATATTAACAGTACCTCCAGCACCAAACTCATAGGCATCATCACTATCAGAAGCTGCGCCTGTAATAGAATATTCAGTAACTGCATCTGCATTAGCGTCATAGGTAAGCAATGTTGTGCCATTGTAAACCTTAATATCAGCTACAGAAAAAAACTCAAAGGGAATGGTAAACGCTTGCTGATCTGCTGTCGCTGTATATGCCACTCTAGGCGTATTTTTGTTACTTGCTATTGTCATTGTATAATTTTACCAAACCTATCTTTCTTTTTTAATTTTCTCTTTCTTTTTATTCTATCTCTATCTATATCATAAAGCCAATCAACAACTGGGCTATAAAAAGTATTTCCGCCTGTTCCTAATATTTGCCAGCCTCTTTTTAAAATCATATTATTCTGAAAAGGTAAGTTTCTTACTGTCTGTGAGGATTGTTCTAATGCATCTCCGCTAGTCATTGCTCCATGTAATTCTCTTAATTTTTGTGGACCGATACCTATTAACGTAGCTCCTCTTCTGTCTTGATCTTGACCAAAGTCTAACTCATCAATACCTAGTATTTTTCTTAACCCATATTTTCCTTGTGTTTCTGTTTCTATAATTCTTGGTACATCACTAAAATAACCACCTACTCCAGATGTTTCATATGCCATATATAATTGTTGATCTATATCTAAATCTGAATACCACCCATATTTTAAATTATTTGCAAACCAGCTATATGCCATTGCAGCAGTTATACCAGCATATACTCCTTGTTCAGCTGGTAGATTTCTAAATATATATCTTGTTGCACCCATGCTAAATGCATAAAATTGCATAATTGGAATCAACAATGGATTTTCATATAAACCACCGTATTGTAGAGAATGAAACTCTCCAGTTAAACCACCACTATATTTGTTTAAAGCTTTTAATAATTTAGACTCTCCAAGAAAATCTGCTATTATTCGGTTATCTATTTGTATACGACCATACATCATGTTTGGTTTTGATGAATAACCTGGAGTTACAATTGCTCTTTCTACATCTTGTTTTATAGCATTAATAAATCTTTCTGATATGTCTACTGCGCCTTTGACTTCAACCCATCTATCCATGTTTAATAAATATAATGGATCTCTTCCAGGCTTTGATACTTTTTCTATAATATCTTTTTCTAATAAATCATTAATAATTTTAGCGTCTTTTTTATTTAGACCATATTGCTTAAGCCTATCTATACCAAAACCGTCTAATTTATTTTTATGTAACGCTAGTAAGTCTTTTACAAAATAATGAGATGACATACCAGAAGTATCTGTTTTTAAAAAATGTGTTAAATGAGTTTGTCCATTAGCTAAATATGTTGCTCTTGCTGCGCCTCTGTTTGCTCTTTCTGCAAAGTTTATTGTTTTACTTAATATATTTTTACCAACATCTTTATTTATTGCACCCATATCGGTATTTACCAATCTTGATAAATAACCATTTGACGCAATTATTTCCATGTGCGTATAAAGTTCTGATGCTTGTTTATCTAATTGTTCTCTCATAGCATCATTTAAGGCTTTATATGATTTACCGTAAGTGCCAGATAAAAACTTTTTACCTGGAAACAAACCAGCTTTTTTTATGCCATGTACTGTAACTCTTCTTGCCATTTCAGCCATACCAGACAAACCAGCATTTCCCATAGTAGTAGTTATTGTATAATTCATTAAATTTTCTATTAATCTTTTGCTAAAATTATTAGGAGCAATTCTATTATGTAAACCGTATAAATTATAAACTTGATCTTCAAAGTTTCTTACTATTGCATTTATTTCATCTAACGACATTTTGCCTGTAACAGATTTTTTAATATCTCTTACAAATGGAAATGCATTTTCTATATTAGGCTTAACATTTTCTAAAGGTACACGATCTGCAATATCTTCTACTAATTCTAGTTTTTTAAAGAATCCCATTTTGTCTCCAAATATACGATTCATTTGTATTGCTGTACCTATTTGTTGTGTGTATTGTCTAGATATTTCTACAACATCATCTTCTATAAACTTAATACCCTCATTAGCATCTTCTAAAAAGTTTTTGTTTGGACCATATAAACCTCTATGTATTGTTGGATTTACTTTTTTATCTTTGTAATGTTCCATTAGATTTAATTCATCCATATGATCTCTGCTAACTATTCTTAAATATTTTTCATTAACTTTATTGAATACTTCTGCTTTTGATTTTTTATCTCCAGCCATTAACTTTCTATACGTTTCTTTATCAGGATGATAATTTAATAAATCATCAAGTATTCTAGCTTTAGCTTGTTTAGGATAATTTACATATGCTTCTCTAATATGTATTCTATGAAAGAATGTTTCTTTGCTTTCATTTGCTGGCATTATGCCTGAATATTTGACATCATTTTTAGGTATTTTTTTTAGTTTTAAAGTACCATCATTTAATTCTTCAATTACATCAGATAAATATTCTTGTCTTTTTTCGTATTGTTCTAATAACTTTTTATACGTTTCATGCTGTCCTGTTCCCTCTTTTGCTTTTTCTAATTTAGCAGTAATTCTTTTTATTCTTGTTTGTATTTCTCTAAATTGTTTTGCTTTTGGGGCATAACCCATCATTTCTTCTCTTTCTATAATTTTTGCTGGCATATCATAAAATCTTCTAGTTGCTATAACAGCTTCTCTTAACTCTGGTATTTTTGTATTTTCTAACAAATCTGGGTTTGCTAATAATCTTGTAATTTCTTTGTTAAATTCTGGTCTAGTCATATGTGTAGTAAATGGCTCGTCTGTAGATAACTTTTCTGTTTTTTTATTGAGTAGTTTATTTATTTTATCTTCTGTAAATTGTTTAGTTTTTTCTGTCATTCTTTCGGCAGAAACTTTTAATGAGTTATAAGAAGATTGTAATCCTTTGTTTAAATCATTGTATTCTTTATATCTTCCAAGATAGTTTAAATACAAATCATTTAATTCAGTTTCAAATTTTAATTGATGTTTTCCAAATATTGTATCTTTAGTAGTATAAACACTATCATTAATAGAAAAACCTTTATTGCTCGCTTGTAGTTTTATACCATTATCATTAATTAGACTACTTATTAAATGATTAGCTTTAAAATATAATTTAGAATCGTTTTTAAATTTATTATTGTATTTTGTTAATGGAGATAATTTTTCCATCATTCTGTTTATTGTGTTTACTGCGGTAATATCTATTTTAAAATGATCTGTTCCTATATTAATAGGTGGTACCATTTCTCTAGTTTGAAAACTCATTTTGTTTTCATCTATCAAATCTTGCATAACTTTAGTATTTAAAGCTAACTCTTTATTTTTTATATTAACAGGTAAATCTTGGACATAATCTAAATCTCTATACACTTCTTTACGTATTATAAAGTTTTCAAAATCACTTCTCGTTTTAATAAATTTATTAAATGTACCTGGTATATTGGGAATGGTTTTGCCACGTTTAAAAAGTTGATAATTATACTCCATGTATGATTTATCTATTTCTAAAGTTTGCAATCCAACATCGTCTTGTTTTAATTTGACAGGTATATACAAATCTTTTTTACTTATTGCTCTTCTTTGTTTTTTGTCTCTAACAAATGCTTTACCTGTTTTAAGATCAATATATTTATTAGTACCATTTTCTGCATTTTTTCTTACAGCACTTCTACTTAAACCTGGAAGTTTCAAACTAAAATCTATATCTAAATCATTACCATATTTTGTATACCATTGTTCAAAACTTTCTTTTACAACATTTTCATGACTCATATTGTCATATTTAGTTTTTTGACCAATGCCTCTATTACGCCATGACTTCATACCACCTCTAGCTAAAGGAGGCAATGCACCTAAAACACCACCAAATGCACCAGCTAAACCAAAATTAAATAAGCTATGTGTTTCATTGTAATAAGGATCGTAATATATCCTAGTGGTTTCTCTAGGTATTTCAGTAGCCATATTAACAGCAGCCGCCTTAAATCCACCTTTAACTGCTGCACCAATACCTACACCAGCACCGAATGTAAATGGCAAGAGAGCATAAGTTTCTAATTGCATAAACTGTGAGGCAATCATTGGACCCCAAAATCTATCTGATTGATTGAATTGTCTTGCATTAGATTGTATTTTTTTTATTGTATTTATCGCAACATCATATTGTCTTTTGTTTGTTATGTTATGATCAGCTAAATGATTTCTGAACATATCATATCCATCTTCTTCTAATTGTTGTACCCAATTAAATTCTGGATCTGGTTCTAGATAATTAATATCTAAATGCATTCTGCCGCTTCTTAATTCATCTAAATCAGAATATGGATTAAGAGTTAAAGCGCCCTCTTCAAACTCTGATTCTCTTTGAAAAAACTCTGGTGTTTGAGTTAAATATGCTCTAAAAGTATCTTCTAGAAAACTAGTTTTATCTCCAATTTTTTTACTCATATCTACCTTTTTTTAAAAATTCTATATATTCATCTCTTTCTTCGTTAAACTCTTCTGATGTTATTATTAATCTTGTGCCGCTCTCTGAAACTATTGGTTCATATGAATCATTCTGTGGATTGTATATGCTAATAAAATAATCTGGTGGGTTTTGTTCTGAATAAACTGCACCTATTGGTGTTAATTGTATGTGCATAGTTTCTCTTTCATCTTCATAAAAAAATTCATTAGTGCCTTTTAACTTTTTCATTTTATTTATAAATTGTCTTTTTCCGCTTTCTTCTCCAACAAATTGAGATGGATCTGCATCTTCTAACTCCATTAAAATACTATCGTGTATATAATTTATTTTATTAGAGCCATCTTCGCTTTTGGTATTAAAATTTGTATCTACAATTCCATAGTATTTTTTTGCACCATATTTAGTTATTCTTGTTCTTTGCATACCAGGAGTTGTTTTAAGCATTAATATTTCATCAGATGTTATAAGTGGACTTGTTGTATCATCAATAGAATAAATAGTATCGTAAGATAATACATTATTTACTGCCTCACTAATCATATTTACATAATCATCATCATCAGTTATTACTCTTCCTGTCATTAATAATAATTCTACTTCTCTTACTACTTCTTCTTGAAATCCTCTATCTATAGAAAATACACGTAAATCTTTCAAAACCCCATCTTCTTTTTGCATATGCCCATTAATTTGTTCTATTAAATGTCTCCTCTCAGTTATATATGTAGAACCAGTTTGTATATTACTCTGTATTATTTGAGTTATATCTCCTTGTGTATCAAATTTATCTTTTAAACTTTGATATTCAATACTTGTTTTTTCTGCATCTCTTCCATTTTTATTGTATAAACTGATCAACAAACCTAATTGTCTTTTTTGTTTACGATTCATGCCTGGCATTGCATATTCTTTGTTTTCAATGCCATAAGTATTTAAAGTTTCTAAAAAAGGCATCATAGTGGTAATGCCAGTTGTACTAGGATTTCTAATGATTGATTCAATTTCTGTTCTTACATTTTCTGGAATATAAGAATGTGCATTTAACATAGCCCTAAATTTAGTAAGTTCATTTATTTTTATACCATTTCTAGCCAATGATTCTTCTAGTTGTCTATCATACATAAGTTTATGTTTGTTATAAAATTTATCAAAATCTGTTGGATTAGCAGCAATAGAAGAAGAAATGCGATTTCCATTATATATTCCATCTATACCTTTACTAAAATCATTTTCGTATTTTTGTCTTATAGCTCGATCAACATATTGTTCGTTATTGTAAATATCTAAATTTTTTAATTCTTCACTTATTATTTGAAATGAACGTGCATTACTTAAATATGGAGATAATTTATCACGTGTTATTGTTTCTCCATTTACTGTAATTTCATCTACTTTGCCTTGTATTAATCTATTAAAATCATTTACTGAATTAGGATCAGATATAATATTGTGTTTTCTAAAAAAATCTCCAGCTATGTTAAAAGATTCAATTTCATTTTTTTGTGCTAGTTTTAAAGTAGTTGTATCTATACCAGCATTTTCTAAAGATTCGTAATCTACATTTTCATAATCTGCTGCTGTAATTTTTCTGTCTTTGTAAACAAATCCAATCGCAACGTTTGCATTTGCTAGTTGGTTATCATAATTAAATTTAGCTTGTGCAGTTTGATTTCTTCTATCATTATCAAAAACTTTATAACTATGAACATCTTTTCTTTCTTGTGCATAAGTTCTCATTAATTGTCTATAAGAACCATCTGGCATAGCATCAAAAAAAGGTTTTAATCTTACATCTAAATCTCTATCGAATATATCTGGTGTTGCATTATTCATTACAGCTTCTCTACTAGCCTGTAATATTTGACTATCAATATCTGTTTTCATTCTGGCATTAAACAAATCTACTATATTTTTTTGATATGTTTTTGCTTCTGTTAGACCCATGCCTGTAGGTGTTTCTGGCATAATAGGAACATTAACTGTCTGAATAGTTCCATCAATATCTACATCTTTAGAAATAGTAGAAAACTTAGTTTTAGTTGCTCTGTCTAAACCTAAACGCTCTCCTCTCTCTTGTAATCTTTTTAAATTTTCATCTGCTTGTTGTGTAAGTATACGATCAAATATTTGTGATTCTTGTGCTTTTGCTTGTGCTGCTGAAGCAATACCAGAACCTCTATTTACTCCAATTTTAGTACTATATTCTACTTGTCTCTTTTCTCTCTTAATAGCCATATTCTTTACCTAATAAACTTTTTCTTAATTTGTCGTATGCTTTAGGACTAGCAGTTTCTTTTAATATGTTCCTACCTTTTGATTTTTTACCACCAAAATCTGTACCTACTTCTGCTAATTGACTACCAACAGAAGATAATGTTTCTAAATTTCTAGCTGATTGTTTTGCTTTAAGTAATGGTCTAACACCAGATTTAGCGACTAATGCATCTTGTGCAAGACTCATAGTCTCAAATCTTTTTTCAGTACCCATTAATCCTATTGCTGAAACATCATCTCTATAAGTACTCATGTTATCTTGTAATAAAGCATTAAAACTTGCAGAGTCCATTGTAGCTCCGCTTGCACCCATCCAGGCTCGATTTGATGATAGTGTTCTCAAATAATCTCTTTTCCTAGCAGTAATTTGTTGCATAGTTTCTAATTCTTGTGCTTCTGCTTGCGCCTTATATCTTTTAACTTGTTCATCATATTGTCTTTCTTGTAGACCAGCTGATATACGATCTGCTTTGTTTGCTTGATAAGCTGCGCCTACTTGCATAACACCGCTACCAACAGTCAAACCAATTGATGCAGCAGTCATTAAACTTCCAGTTGCTGCTGTTCCAAGAACGCCAGCATATGCAGCTGTTCCAGCTCCAGCTCCAGCTACTACTCCCATTGTTATTGGATCACACATTAGTAATAAATCTCCGATGTTATAGCCAATACTCTAAGAGGTAGAGGTACTGACTGTGTTATTTGCATAGATGGTTCTAAATCATATCCTAAGAAATGTACTTCTTTTTTGCCAGTAAAACTAGCAATAGTATCTGCGTTATTAAGATCAGATACTGTTGTTATAATTACATCATTAGTATTAACTTTAAGGTTATAGCTATTAGATATTTCTACTATTGCTTTAGCAATTTTTCTTGGATATCCAGTTAATGGTGCTTTACCTCCAGATGCTGGAACGACAGCGTCTACAGCTAGAGTATCAATTTCTAGCGTATAATTTGTGCCAATATCTATTGCAGATGCGACACTATCCAATACGACAACACCGCCGCTAGTAACAACACCATCTCCATAATAGTTAATGTTACCTCCCTCTGTAGTACCAGAAGTTCCATATACTGTTAATCCTCGCATATCAGGAGTAGAATTCAAGCCAGACCAAGTCTTAGAAAAGGTAAATCTAAGCTCAACATTATTAGTAGTGCTAACAGCAGCATTAATCGTAATATTATATTCGCCAGAAACTCCTGTAGCAGTTGCAGCATTTATAGTGTATTCTGTGCCTGTTCCAGCAAACTTAAATTTTTCTCCTACTTGAGGAGCATTGGTAAATCCATCTGCTATAAAGCCAGTCGAGCTACTAGTAGTTCCGTTTGTGAGGGGCGAACCGTGGGGTTGGTAGCTCGCTGACAATGTTTTAGTACAAGTCATATCTGTTGGTACATCATATACCGTAGAAGATAACTGTTCTAAATAATAAACTGTTGCGCTATTTATAGTCCTTTTTACTGAAAAATACACATTATTGGATGTAGTACAAACAGATTCGAAAGTTCCAGATGTATTCCATTGTACCCATCCTAATACTTTTTGCGCCCTCTGTGATGAATATACTGCGATAGTACCATCATCATTTATTAAAAAATAAAGCTGTTCTGTTCTTTTTGGCAATGCTGTTATAGATGCGCTATCTTTCGGAGAGTCTATTAAGTGATTAGCCTCAATACTTATAGGTGCATCACTAAATTCTTCTAAAGCAGAATTAAATACATACTCTCTTACTGTTTTCCCATTATTTTGAACATATGTAGTAGCACCATCAAAAAATCTAGGCATTGCTTTTTGTTGTGATCCATTAGAGGATTGTCTAATAATCTGTATATCTGCTGGTGTAATAGGTTTAGATACTTGTGGTTTTAAATAAAACTCTGATGTATTTGTTAATATTTCTAATACTTTGCCAGACCTCAAATGTCTAATATCATTTATTTCATCTGAAGCTATTTGTATTTGTACTGAATCTGCATCTTCAGCTTTACCAACATCAAAATTAAAAAATGTACCTGTTTTACTACTTTGTATACCATCTGGTAAATTAGCTACACCACCAAAAAATAAACGTTGTTCATGAAATGCTACTGCTTTTGGATAACCATTTATATCTGAAAATACTTGTTCATCCCAATTCCTTGTTGGTGGATGCCCTACAACAGTAACTCTAACTCCACCACCATCTACAGATTCTGTAGCTGTATCTCCAGATCCAGCTGTAAATTGATAGTGATCATCATCTACTACTGTAATTGTTCTTGCTCCATTTATATTTCCAGAAGCCAAACCAGCACCATCTGTGTCATTAATATCTTCTGAACCAGCAAAAGTAACAGAAGCACCAGTAGAGAATCCATGAGCTACGTGAGTTACTGTTACTGTGCCTGTGCCAGCAGCAGTAGCAAATGGATCTTCATCCAATATTATTTCTGGAACAGCTTTTAAGGTTGCTGTAACTACAGTTGCGCTAGTATATCCTGTTATTAGAAGTTCAGCTCCCATATATCTAATTCTTGTTCCTACATAACTACTTGTAAAATAACCAGATGAGGCAGTACAAGTAACACCTGTTGCATCTTTAGTAACAGAATCAATATCTAATGTAATTGTATCGTCAGCAAATTTAAAATATGGCTGATAGACTTTTTCTCCGTTTATACTAGTATCGAATGCAAAAGTTGAATTAGCAAACGTAGTAGCTCCAGTTCTTTTTATAATTGATGGCATAAAATCTTCATGTGCAACAATCATAGTATCGCCTTGTTGGGTATAATTTAATTCAAATATATTGCTAGTTGTCCAAGGACATGAAGTTATAGTTTGTAATAATGATCCAGCAGTAGAGTATATTTTTAGAACAGTGTTTTGGAAAGCAAAAATATACTCTTGATCTCCTGAAAATATAAAGGATTCTAACCTACTCTCTGCTCCTAAATCTGCTCTAAAATAGGTTCCTGGTCTCCTTTCTACTGGTCCTTGGTTATTAACTATTACGTTTCTTGCTTTTTTTAAAGCTGATCCATAAGTTTCTAAACTTACTCTTCCTATTAAATTTGGGTCAATTTCTCCTCTATTGAAATTGGTTTGTGATATTCTTGCTATTCCCATCTATGAGCTAACAGTAGCCTTTATAGTGCCTAAAGACCCTGAATTCCTCCTATTTCTAAACCTAGTAGTATCTACTTTTCTTGTAGTTTGTGCTTGTGAATCTTGCGCTCTTGCTATTGCCATTTGAGCAATTGCTCTATTTTGATACAGTGTAGATAATGTATCATTTCTTGCAATAGCACCAGCAAACAAAGAAGCTAGCTCAAAAACTAATGCCTGTTTAAAATAAGGTGGAAAATTTGCTTCTGATGGTTGAAATGTATAATCAGCTACTACAGTATCAGATGATGAAGCATCACATAAAATATCAGATTCATATCTGTCAAATTCAATAACATTATCATTAACTGTTACCGTATGTATCAATAATGTTCCAGATGGAACAGCGTATTTAGCAGACCATCTTGCTGTAGGAGCCGAAGCATTTCTTGATAATTGTGCTTGTTTTGCTGCAAATCTCCATCTAGTCCTAGTTAATAGATTCTCTAGTGTAGATTCATAGAGTTGATTAGCTACTTTTGATTCTGTAGTACTTTCAGAAAAAGAGGTTATTGTATTAGCACCTACTAATACTAAAGCCTTACTACATATATCAAATTTACTATCACTCATAATTTAAGTGGGGGAGAGATAAACAAGGAAACCCTCCCCCTGAAACATTATGTTCCGTTAGTGCAAGTTACAGTTGCAGCTCCTGTTGCAGATGAAACAATTAATACATCTACAGTTGCAGTACCACCAGTGGCACCTACAGCTATAATTATATCAAATTGCTTAAGATCATCTGTCGAGTTATTAAAATAACCAGAACCAGCAATTGTACCTACAGCGTCAGTACTGTGATAAACGAATAAGTTTTGATCTCCAGCACCGGCAATTTTTTTTAAGTTAGTTGCATCTAAAGCCATGATATCCCTCCTTATTCAGTGATTTGACATTCAATAGCACCATCGTTGTCAATCATGACAGCTCCAGCACTAAAGTATGATGTAATCAAGTTACTGACCTTTTCAGGTACATAGTTAATTTCTGTTCTTACATCTGAACCAGTTGCCAAACCAACAGCTGAGCTGTGATAAGCATGGCAATCTCTAGTGGTACTAGATAAAGAAAGTCCTGAATGTGTAAACCACAAGAATCCTAACCAACGCTTAGCAGTCATGCCACCAGCGTAAGGTAAGTCTTGTTCTCCCACATATTCTGCTCTACTGAATTGATCTATTTGTAATAGGTCAGCCCAGCCAGCAGGCGAAACAACGAAATATCTTTGTCCATCATCTGGTACATCAGACTCTCCAAACGTTTCGTATACAGTCAATGCTTTAGCTAATGTTAAAGCAGCAGAGCCGTGTACGATGTTTGCTGAGTTAGATCCAGCGTCAAGAACATCAATAATTAATTGGTCCATTTTACGTCCCAAAGCAGCCGCAGCAGATGTAGCTAACACTTGTCTTTCGTCAATGTTTGTTTTTATCTGATCTAATGTATCGACATAGTCGGCAGCATAGTAATCAGCTAATGTGACATCTACGTTAGAATGTGTAACTTCCATAGTGTTGACTTGTCCGTGTCTAGATTTAGTAGACGCCGCACCTTTACCAACTTTCTGGAATCTTGCTTGGTTGCCTGTTACGTTATTAGATTGGCGTACAGTATTGCGCAGTTTGGAACCCATCCTTTGATAAGCCATGTGGACT
>TARA_R100000329_G_scaffold39990_2_pt1 | contig 12476 bp, 13 predicted proteins | sample TARA_R100000329 | Tara Oceans TARA_R100000329 (sample SAMEA2620783) | marine metagenome | biome: marine biome (ENVO:00000447); feature: surface water layer (ENVO:00002042); material: "saline water (ENVO:00002010), including plankton (ENVO:xxxxxxxx)" | depth 5 m | reverse complement strand
ACAAGATGGACTGAGCATGAACACACCTTACATTCAGATGAAAGAGATATTATGAATCTGATTGATAACAGGATAGATGTATATAAAAACATAGCAGGAGAAAACCACGACATAATTATGTGCTTTACTTCTTACCCAACATTTAGACATGAGATATTTCCAGAGTACAAGATACATAGAATAGGTAGAAGAAAACCACTAGCTTTGCGATCAGTAATTAATAACTGTAAAAAAATATATGACTGTGTATCTTATCCAAACTTAGAAGGAGATGACGTACTTGGATTACTAGCTACTAACGGACAATACAAAAATCCAATAATAGTATCAGTCGATAAAGATATGAGAACTATACCTTGTAAGCTAATAGCTGCTGAAGAAGTAGAACATATTACAGAGAAGAAAGCTAATAGACACTGGTTTGAAATGTCTATAGCAGGAGACAGTACAGATGGAATAGTAGGAGTTAAAGGCACAGGTATGGTAACTGCTACTAAATTACTAGCAGATACACCTGACACCATAGATGCACTGTGGTCTAAGGTTGCTGAAACATACACAAAGAAAGGCTATACCTTGGCTGATGCCATACTCAATGCAAGACTTACAAGGATACTTAGGGAAGGAGACTATGACTACAACACAGGGGAAGTAAAACTCTGGCAGCCATAAGAAAACCCCCAAGACGAGTCACTTGTCTCAGGGGTTTTCTACGCTTTACCAATGGGTAACCACTCCCATTGATTAAATTGTAGCATGAAATCTATACAAAAGTATTTATATTTCCAGATTAAGAGTTACTATGTTAATAGTTTCAATCTTATTCTTGGCTGTTAAGTTACCACCTATCACTGATGACTTGATTCAAGGACTAGATGAGGTCTTTCCTAACCGCCACCCTGACCTGTCATTTTCTGATAGGGAAGTTTGGTATCGGGCAGGGCAAAGGTTTGTTGTCGATTGGTTAATTGAACAACAAAAGAGACAACGTGAAACTATGTTGACTGAAAAAGTTTTAGATTAGTATTATGTGTTTGGCTTCTAAACCTGCTCGTGCTATGACTCAACCTAAAAAAGCTGAGTTTACTGATGCCCCTCCTGTTGTTACAGGAGAGCAAGAAGGTGTAGAGAATCCATTTGATACTAAAAAAATAACAGATCAGTTAAAACTTAGAAGGAAGAAGAAAGAATCAGGAGTCAAGATTAAAAAAGGCGACCCTAATTTTTCTGACGTTAGAATTGCAGGTCTTACTGCTGAACCTGATACTAGAAGAAAATCTGGTATGGGTAGTACTTCTTCTCCTTACAACACGAAATCTATTTATTAAATTATTATGTGCGTTTTCTCAGCCCCACCACCTCCCCCACCACTACCAGACCCAGAGCCTACAGCCCCTAAAGCTGAAAAGACTGCTGACGCTGTAGTAACTGGACAACAAAGAACCTCTGTTAAAAAGAAAGGACAAAAACTAGGTAGAACTGCTGCAAGGGAAGCAGGTAGAAAAGGCACAGCATCTTTAAGAATACCTTTATTAGGTAAAAAAGAGACTACCAGAAGTGGTAACTTAAACACACCTATTTAAAACAACATGGAATACAATTCTCCTGTAGGTTCAGCAGCGTCACTGTATGAGCAGTACTCTACTGAACGATCTTCTTATTTAAGAGAAGGGCAGGAGTCTAGTAAGTACACTTTGCCTTACTTGATACCTGAAACACAAGCAGGTACAGGTGGTAAACGAACAAAGATCAAAACAAACTATCAAGGGATAGGAGCAGCAGGTACTAATAGTCTTGCTGCAAAACTCTTGACAGGTTTGTTTCCTACAAATGTGCCATTTTTTAAATTAGTTTTAGATCAAATAAAGATAGCTCAACAGGGCGGTACTGAAGCAGTTACAGAAATAGATAAAGCACTGCGTAAAGTAGAAAATGCTTTGATGAGAGAGATAGAAGTCTCTACTGACAGAGTGGCTATGTTTGAAGCACTTAAACATTTAGTAGTTGGTGGAAATGTTTTACTGTATTTACAAAAAGATGGGTTACAAGTATATCCACTAGAAAAATATGTATGCAAACGTGACCCTACAGGGAATACGTTAGAAATTATTATTAAAGAAACAATAAATGCTAAAGCGTTACCACCTGATTTCTTAAAAAATTTACAACAAAAAGCAGAGTACACAGAAAAAACTCTTGAAGAAGACTTAGATATATATACATACGTCAAAAGAGATGGAGATTATTTTAATTATCATCAAGAATGTAAAAATGAGGTCATACCAAACACAGAAGGTAGAGCAAAGAAAGATGTATCTCCTTTTATAAATCTTAGATTTACCCGACTTAGCGGAGAAAATTATGGTCGTGGTTACGTTGAAGAATATAGAGGAGACTTGATCTCTTTAGAGGGGTTAATGAAAGCCATAATTGAGAACGCAGCAGCTTCTGCACGTACTGTTTTTCTAGTAAATCCAAATGGTACGACAAGAGCTTCAACGCTTAGTAAAGCACCAAATGGAGCAATACGAGAAGGTAACGCAAAAGACGTTACAGTTATGCAAGTAGGTAAGGGGCAAGACTTGCAGGTATCTTTTCAAGCAATACAAAGAATAGAACAGAGATTACAATATGCTTTTATGATGGCTAAAGCAGTACAACGTGACGCAGAAAGGGTAACAAGTACAGAATTAAAACTATTAACACAGGAGTTAGAACAAACTTTGGGGGGCATATATTCTATTTTGTCTTCAGAACTACAGCTACCTTATTTAAGAAGACGTATGCACCTATTAACTCAGTCTGGCAAAGTACCAAAACTACCTGATGATGTAGTAGGCATCTCAATTATTACAGGTTTACAAGGTTTAGGTAGAGGACAGGACAAAGAGAAGTTACTTGAGTTTATTACAGTCATGGCACAGGCTTTAGGGGCTGATGTAATGAGACAATACGTTAATCTTGACGAAGCTATTAAGCGTCTGGCTACCAGTATTGGCATTGAAACTGAAGGTTTGATAAAATCAGGAGAACAGATCGCTGCTGAACAACAACAAGCACAACAACAAGAACTTGTTAGAAGTCTTGGTAGTGCTGCTGTAGGTTCTCCGTTACTTGACCCCAAGAAACAGGCTGAAGCAGGTCTTCTTCAACAACAAATGGATTCAAATGCCCAACAACAAGAACAGCCAGTCTAAAAAGACTGCAAGACAACGTGACAACAATGGGAGATATGTAGCTCCTGAAAAAGCAGTTGTTAGTAGAGTAGGAATTAACGAGGAAAACCCTGTGCCTGAGAAGTCAGGAGACAGAGTTACTAGACATGGTTCAACAATTCACTATAGTTAAGAAAAAACCACTATGACATCATCACAAGTGCAGGTTAATGAGACACCTCCTATGTCAGCACAAGACATGGAAAGTCTTAGAGATGAATCAGGTCTTATTGCAGGTAAATTTAAAACTGTAGAAGATATGGTTGCTAGTTACAAAGAACTAGAAGGTAAGTTAGGTGGTGTGCAAGACACACAAACAGAAGAAACAGCAGAAGAAACAACACAAGAAGACTGGAATCCTAATGAAATTTATGGAGAAGGTCTTGCTTCTGTTTTAAATGAAGCAGGTATAGACACACAAGAAATTACAAATGTTTTTGAAGAAACAGGAGACATAAGACCAGACGATTATACAAAGCTAGAACAGGCAGGATTTTCAAAACAAATAATTGAAACCTATCTAAATGGTCTTAGAGGTGGTGCTGCTGTTACAGATGAAATCCAACAATCACAATTAGATGATATTAAGTCTGTTGTTGGTGGAGATGAAGGCTATAACAAGTTAAGAGAGTGGACACAGGCTAATGTGCCAGACGAAACTCTTAAAGCATTTGATAAAATACTAGATACTCAAGACCCAACAATGATTAAGGTTGCAGTTGAAGGTTTTGCAGCACAGATGAGACAAGCAGAAGGGTACGAACCAAATCTTATTAATGGTAGAAGTCCACAAGGAGTAACACCATTTAAGACAAGTAAAGAAATAGAAGCTGCTATGGGCGACCCTAGATACGGAAAAGATGAAGCATATACATTATCTGTATATAAAAGACTAGAAGACTCTACTGTTGTTTAATTATGGCTAAAAAAGGACTTTACTACAACATCAACAAAAGAAAGAAAGCAGGTACTAGCAGGTCTAAGAAGAATAGTACTATTAGCGAAAAGGCATATAAGAATATGCAAGCAGGGTTTCCTAAAAAAGGAAAGAAGAAAAAAACAGATCAGTTAAAAATGAGCAAATAGCTCAAGTTAATGATATATTTTATTTAAGCTACTAACTCGTAGTTCATGTCTCCACGCAGAAAATCTTTATCTCTTAGAAAATCTGACAAGAATCCAACAGGAGGATTATCAGAAAGTGGGAGAAGAAGAATAAACGCTGCTACAGGTTCTAAGTTGCAACGACCTGTCACTCAAAAGAGTGGACTTTCGCCTAGACAAAAAGCTAGAAAAAAATCTTTTTGTGCAAGAATGAAAGGTGTCAAAGGAGCTATGAAAGACGATAAGGGTAGGCCAACTAGGAAGGCTCTTGCACTACGCAAGTGGAATTGCTAGGACTCTCATAATACAAATCTGAATAACAAAGTGCCTGAGAATCATATTCCAGATAACGCTTTGGGAAAGGGTTAAGTAGGACAGAGGAAGTAACAACTTATTCACAACAACAGACAAACAGATGGCTAACGCAACTGTATCTCGTCTGGGCTTAGTGAACGCAACTGGTACAAACTTTGACGCTTTATTTCTCAAGGTATTTTCTGGCGAGGTGCTTACAGCATTTAGTCAAAACAATATCTTTAACGAGTCTTTACACACAGTTCGCACTATAGCTTCAGGCAAATCGGCAAGCTTCCCAGTTTTGGGTACTGCAACTGCTGCTTATCACGTTATTGGAGAACCTTTAGTAGGGGCGAACCAAATCAAAGCTAACGAGAAGATTATTAACATAGATGATATGTTGATCTCTCAAGCAGTAGTCGCCAAATTAGATGAATTGAAGAATCACTATGATGTGAGGTCAATTTACACTGCTGAACTTGGTAAGGCACTAGCAAAGGCATACGATCAAAACGTAGCCAAAGTAATTGCAAATGCTTCAAGAGCTTCTACTACATTGACAGGTGGTAATGGTGGACTTGTTCTAACACTACCTACTGGTAATACAACTTCAGCCAACGTCACAGGAGACGAACTGGTTGCAGCTATATATGATATAGCTCAAGAGTTTGATGCTCGTGACATTCCTCCTACAGATAGATTCTGTGTGTTGCCACCTGCTGAATACTATAAAATTCCTGAGTCAGCGACTAGGATTATAGATACTGACTTCAACCCACAGGGTAATGGTTCAGTAGCAGCAGGTCGTGTATCAATGGTTGCAGGTATCCCTGTAATGATGAGCAACAATGTACCACAATCTAACGTAGCTTCTAACCCAAGTGGTGCTAATAACACTTACTCAGGAGATGATAGCAAGACGCTAGGTTTGGTATTCCATAAGTCAGCAGTCGGAACTGTAAAACTACAGGACATGACAACTGAAATCTCAGGCTCAGACTATGGCATTATGTATCAATCAACATTGATGTTAGCGAAGTACGCACTGGGGCATGGAATCCTTAGACCAGAGTGTGCAGCAACAATTAAATTGTCTACTACATAATCTACCTAAATTCCTAAAATGGGGTATTCTATTATTAGATACCCCTTTTTTTTATGCCTTACGGAAAAGGTACTTACGGAAACAAAGTAGGAAGACCTAAAAAAAAGACAGACGATAAAAAGAAATCGTCAAAAAAAAACAAACTAATGGCTCTAAAGTTATCAAAAAAGTAAAGAACAATGGCTGTAGCTGCAAGCACTGAACTGGAATGTGTAAACATTATGCTCGCTGCAATAGGCGAAGCACCAATAAATAAACTAACAGGCTTGCTTCCTGTAGATGCAAGAACTGCACAATCAACTTTGCTTGAAGTTAACAAGTCAGTTCAATCTGAAGGTTGGTCATTCAATATGGAGTTCAATGTTGTATTAACTAAAGACTCTGTTACTAACGAAATCACTATTGCTAATAATGTTTTAAAAGTAGATACTAATGTATATGACCACCCGACTACTGACGTTATACAAAGAGGATTAAAATTATACGATAGAAAAAATAATACTTTTAAATTTGATGGAGATATAACTTGTCATATTACTTACTTTAGAGATTTTACAGAACTACCTGAACCTGCTAGATATTACATGACAGTAAAAGCAGCAAGGCTTTTTGTTGACAGGCTAATAGGAGATGACGGACTAAGAACATATACAGCACAAGATGAAGCAAGAGCAAGAGCAATACTTATGGAAACAGACTTGTCTAATGCAGATCATAATGTTTTATCAGGCGACCCTAATCTAAATAATCCAATCAATACATTTACTCCTGCTGATGTTCTTAATAGGTAATTATGGGAATTGTATCAAGAGCTATTCCAACTTTATTGAGAGGAATTTCTCAAGCTTCTGACTCATCTAAACAAGCTGACCACGCAGACATACAAGACAATGCAGATAGTAACCCTGTTGTTGGTCTTATAAAAAGATCAGGCATACAACACGTTACAAATTTAAGTACACAAAGTTTAGGAAATGTTCATATACAAACTATCAACAGAGATGTTAATGAACAGTATGTAGCTATCTTTAGTAATGGAAATGTAAAGGTTTATGATTTACAGGGAAATGAAAAGACTGTTGTAACTCCTGATGGTACAACTTACCTGAACACAACAAACCCAAGAAGTGAAATTAAAACTGTAACTATTGCTGACTTTACTTTTGTTGTTAATACCAGTGTGGCTACTGCTATGGATACTACTTTGTCAGGTGGTACAGGAACGAAAGCAATTATATTTATTGAGCAGGTTTCAAATAACACTGTCTATACTGTCACAGTAGATGGGGTAACTGTCACAGATGACACTACTAATGACTCGACTCTTAGTACTTCAGGAGTAGCCAACGATATAGCTAACGGACTTGCAAGTGGATTGACAGGATTTGATGTAACAAGAAATGGAAGTGTTATATATGTTAGAAAAACAGATGGAAGTAATTTTTCTATAGATGGAAGTGACACTCAAGGTAATACACAACTATCTATTGTAAAAGACTCAGTACAAAGATTTACAGACTTACCTACTGTTTCCCCTAATGGTTATGTTGTTGAAGTAAAAGGAGATGACCAGACTAACTTTGATAATTACTTTGTAAAATTTGTCACTAACAATGGTGGAACTTTTGAAGAAGGACAATGGGAGGAGACAGTACAGGCAGGAATACCTTTTAAATTTGATGCTTCTACTATGCCCCACGTTTTAATTAGACAGGCAGATGGTAATTTTAGATTTGCAAGGGTTGATGGGGATACTTATACTTTAAATGGAACGGATTACACTTTACCTGTTTGGGGAGAACGTACTTCAGGAGATGAAATATCTGCCCCTGACCCCTCCTTTATTGGTCGTAAAATAAATAACGTATTTTTCTTTAGAAACAGATTAGGCTTTCTGGCAGATGACAACGTGATCTTGTCTAACGTGTCAGACTTTTTTAACTTCTTTCCTGATACTGTTTTAACTATTGTTGACTCACACCCTATAGACGTTGCAGCTTCACATACAAAAGTTGCTATCTTGAAACACGCTGTAACTATGGGAGAGCAGTTGATTCTATTCTCAGAACAAACGCAGTTTATATTATCTAGTTCAGCAGACAACTTAACACCATTAACAGCTAACGTACTTGTAGCAACTGAGTTCGAGTCTTCAGATGACGCACCGCCTGTAGGTTCTGGTTCTTCTATTTATTTTTTAACCAAAAAAGGAGCTTTTGCAGGTATTAGAGAATATATAACTCAAACAGATGTAACTCTAAAAGATGCTAGTAACATCACTATTCATGTACCAAGACTTATACCAAGCGGAATATTTAAGCTTGCTGTATCTAATAACCAAGATATTTTAGTTTGTTTGGGAACTGATAATCCTAACAAGTTATATATCAACAGATGGCTATTTGGTACACAAGGACAGAAGGTACTAAATAGTTGGTTTACTTTTACTATTAATGAAAACAGGTCTATAAAAAATGTTGACTTTATAGGTACTGATTTGTTTATGGTAATAGAAGAAGCTAGTAATGTAACTTTAGAAAAGTTACCTTTTGAATCTGACTATAAAGAACAATACGCTAGTTTTGAATACCACTTAGATCATAAAGTTACTGAGTCAGATATAACAGTTGCATATAACACAACAACTAAAAAAACTACTTTTACTTTGCCTTACAGGTTAAGAGCAAATATGAATGTGGTTGGCAGATATACAGCACCTAATGAAACCAGTACGTTTGTTGATCTAAATGGTACGACTCAAACATTAAAAGCAGGCACAATAGTCAAAACTACAAACGCAACTGATGGCACGACATCAATAATAGAAGCTAATGGAAACTATACAAATGCAAAGGTTATTATTGGAGAACCTTTTGATATGCACTACAGGTTTAGTAAACAAAGAATTACTGAATCTCCACAACAAAGTAGTGCTGAAATTATTAGTTCAAGATTACAGCTACACCATTTTTATATTAAGTTTGAACAGACAGGGTTTTTTAAAGTAGAAGTAACACCTGAGTATAGAGACACAAGTGTTCACAAATTTAGTGGTCGTCTGCTAGGTGCTGCTTCTTCAGCTATTGGAGAAATCAATTTAGCTACAGGTACATTTAGAGTTCCAATAATGACTAGAGCAGACAGAGTTGATATAGATGTCAAAAATATTACCTTCTTACCTACGCTGTTAGCTAGTGCAGAATTTGAAGCTATGTTTAATATGAGAAGTAGGAGAATGTAGTATGGGGCATTTAAGAAAATGCACCCTTAAAGATGTTCTTCATGTAAGTGACAACATGAGGGCTATGGATAGACTTGAAGCTGTTTATCAAACAAACCAAGACCCTGATGCTGCATTAAAAATTTCTTATCTTTCTAGTAAAACAGTTATGGCTATCTGTGGAGATGATGATAACCCGATTGGTGTATGTGGAGTAACTAATAATGGTGTTATATATATGGTTGCTACAGATGAATTATTTTCTAAGAAAAAATATAAAATACAATTAATAAGAGAAGGCAGAAAATGGGTTGATGATCTGTTGAAATCATATAAAATTCTATACAATGTGGTATATGCGGAGAATACAGCAGCTATGAAATGGTTAAATACTTTAGGCTTTAAATTTATCAAGTATCATAAAGAATATGGCGAACACAAAAAACCTTTTGTTCAATTTATGAGGACAATCTAATGTGTTTTGTAGCACTTGGCACAGCATTAAGTGGAGGAGCTTTAACAGCAGGTACAGGAGCAGGACTATTTGGTGCTTCTTTAGCTCTTAGTGCAGGTACACAAATTTTAGGTGCTGCTTCTAAAAATAGAATAGCTAGACAACAAGCATCATACGCATATCAAGCAGCAGAGAGAACAGCTAGATCGGCTGATGCTGCTATGACTGCACAGCAAGAAGCATTAAATGCACAATTACAAGAACGAAGGGCTGATGCTGCACAAAAGAAATTAGCAAAGACTGTTGAAGGATTAAAAGCTAGAGGGTCAGTAGCAGCAACAGAAGGTCGGTCAGGTAGATTAATGCAACTTATACAAATAGACGTAGATAGACAAGTAGCAGGAATGAGAGAAAGTCTTAGTCAGTCTTTAGAATCAGCAGAAGTCCAATATAGTAGAGATGTTGCAGGAATAATTGGACAAAGAGATAGTCGTAGAAATCAAGCTATGGATATAGGCAATAGAGGATATATGGAAGCACAGAAAAATTATCAAGGTTTACTACCTACAATAGCTAATATAGCGTCTGCGGGTTTACAGACTTATATAGACGTTGACCCAAATCAAAGAACCTTTACTACAAAAGAATAAATGGCAGTACCAGAGGGCTTTCAATCATTCACACAACCTAGAGATACTTTTGTTCAACAAAGTACTCAGGCTGCTATTAACGTAACTGACCCATTAACTCAGGTTGCTACTGCGTTGGCGACTATAGAACCTACTTTGCAAAAATTTATACTACAAAAAATCGAAGATAAAAAAGAAGAAGAAGTAGCAGCAGGACAATCTAAAGGTCAACAAGCAGGTCGTGTATATACCAAGACAGAAAAATTATTATATCCACGAAACGTAGAGATAGACGAAACTTCAGAAGAATACGCACAATCTTTAGTTGCTTTAAGAAAAAATCAAAAAGCAATAGATGTAGAAATTACTAGAGGAAGAAGTGCATGGTTTAAAAACGCATATCAAGAAGCTAAAGCTATAACTTTAGGTAAAAACTTTGCAGTAGAACTTGAAGCTAACTACGACACTTATAGAGTGCCAGACAGCGTTACAGGAGAAATGAAACCACTTTCTGCATATCCTTTTCAAAGTCCAGAAGTGCAAAACTATATCAGTTCATTTAGAAATAAAAATGTTGAAGCAGCTAATATAGAAGACTTTTATTTTAATAGATCATTTCTACCACAGATAGAAAAAGGAGTAACAAAGTTTGCTACAGAACATGAAAAAGACCACTCATACTACAAGTTAGAAGAATATAGTAAATCGCTAAAAGAAAACTTAGGGTTAACTTGGACTGCTTATCAGCTTAAAAAAGCAAAGTTTGGAGATAAAGCAGATATGACAGCAGAAGCTAATGATATTAAACTCATGGTTGAAAACGTAGCAAAGTTATATCAAGCAGAAGATTTGGCAAAAATTTATGACGAAGTAATTATTCCTTGGATTATGGAAAGAGGATTATTAATGGCATCTAATGACCAAATAGGTGCAGAAAGATTTGACATAGCTAGAGAATTTTTAAAAGAATTTACTATGCTGTTTCCTCGAAAGATGAAGACAGAAACAGTAATAAATAAAAAAGGAGAAGTAGAAGTTAAACCAGTATTAAGACAAGTCTTTGAAGAAGATGGTAGTCCTACTATTGATGAAAAAGGTAAAGCTGTATTTGAGCCAGAATATTTTGACCAGAATGTTTTACAAACAAAAAAGAATTATGAGAAGAAATTAAACACTGCATTAAAAGCAATTAATACTTTAGAAGTGCAATATCAAAAAACAGGTAAAGAAAAAAATCAAAGAGCAGACATATTAGAAATGAAAACACTTTTGAAAAAAGGAAAAGAAATGACAAAGGAAGATAAGCAAAGAATAAAAGAGTTAGCTTCAAACAGTACAGCAGCTACAACATGGTTAAAAAATAATAGAGATACATATAACCCAAATACTGTGCAGAGTTTTAATCAGTTGTATAAAGAGTTAAGGGGTGGAGAAATACGTGACGATAAGTACGCTTATGTACGAATTAATGATTGGTTTGACAGTACTTTAAAACTAGATAAAGATGAAGCTAATTATAAAAAACTAATTGAGATAGTAGATGATGAAGCTAACGAAGAGAAGAAATATGCAGCAGCAGGAGCAAAAGCAGTAGTTCAATCTAAATCACTTCTCTTTAATACTTTGCCTGACCAAACAAAAAACGACCCTTTGTTAATGGATAAATTAAGTGATGAAATAGAAAAAATAGTGCCATACATGATTGAGTATGCAGAAACAAAACGAATTTTTGGAGAAGAAACAAAAGAAAGATACCCCACAGTAGAAGAAATAGATCAAGAATTAGAGAGACAAAAAGAAGTTATGGATATTAATTTGTTAGCTATACAAAAGTTTGCATCTGAAGGAACAGCAACAAATTTGAGTCTTGACCCATTTACCCCAGAAAACAAACAAAAAGATAAATCTATTAATATAGAAAGAATTAAATTTGTGCTAAGAGAATTGAACGGAAAACAAAGTTATGTAAATGGTAAAAAAAGAAAACCTACACTTGAAGACTTAGAAGATGCTTATGATTATTTAGGTACAGATGTAAGTATTGAATTTTTATTAGGACAATATGACGCAGAGTTAGATAAGAATAAATTAGATAGCAAAATAGAATTAGCTAAATTATTAGACAATTTAGATTTAAGTTTTGAAGATATAGAAAAATATAATTTGTACGACAAATTTACTGAGATAGGTGCAGACATAACAAATAATTATGCAGACCTAACAAAAGTAATGGAAGAATATAAAGTATCTAAAAATATTGACCAACCACCTAGTCCACCTACAGAAGATAATGCAGGTGCAAATAATCCAAATTTAAGACTTGATGGCAGTGGCGATAGGTTTGACGAATTAAATGAAGAAGAAAAACAACAAGTAAACGAAATGCTTGGTAGAGAGGTTTTTCCAAAGGTACAAACACCCTCGACCACTAATGAAAATGTAGAAAAATTAA
>TARA_R100000329_G_scaffold76571_1_pt1 | contig 12481 bp, 1 predicted proteins | sample TARA_R100000329 | Tara Oceans TARA_R100000329 (sample SAMEA2620783) | marine metagenome | biome: marine biome (ENVO:00000447); feature: surface water layer (ENVO:00002042); material: "saline water (ENVO:00002010), including plankton (ENVO:xxxxxxxx)" | depth 5 m | reverse complement strand
TATTACTGCCTTCTCTAAGATCATAAGAAGCAATGCTTCCATTAAATGTTGGAGATCCACTACCACCAGTAGGGCATAAAAATAAGAATTTAAAATCTCCGACAGATGTTACTTCTTTAAATGCATTAGCAGTACTGTCATAGACTTTCATCTTGTCAGCTTGCTTATCGTAGATTAAATCTCCTTCATCATTATTAGAAGAAGGCTCTCCATCTGTTACTCGATACCTATTACCAAAATCGTTTATATCATTACTTAAATTAAGAAGGTCAGCTTCTTTTAGTGTTGCTTTATGGTAGTTATATACCTGACCCGAACCAGTAGAGCTAACCATTATTGCCACACCAGCATCAACAGTAGAACTATTGAAGTTACTAGCAAAGTTGTTGATTGTAACTGTAGAACCACCTACAGTTCTTGCTGTTGTGCTTGTGCCTGATCCATTAACAACAAGACCTCCAGCGTCAGCAATACTTATTACGACACCTGATGCTGGTTGAGTATTTGGAAAAGCTGCATCTGTAGCTATTACTTCTAGTCCACCAATAGGTGCTAATTGTGCAGCTACATAATTAATAATTGCAGCCGAAGTTGCGAATTTGGCATGATCGTCAGTAATTGTAGTTTCTAGAGCCTTGCCATCTAACTGGTTTAGATCGGCAATATCAGCAGTAAGGGCTGTACTGTCAGCTAATTTAGAAGCTGTACCAGACTGCATACCAGCAAGAGTTGATAGCTCTGCATCTGCAATTTCAGAAATACCTACAGAATTTGCTTGTAAATGCTCTGACCCAATAGCATTGTCAGCTATGTTATCTCCATCTACGCAATCATTAGATAGGTGTGAATGATCTATACTTCCGTCAACTAGCTCACTACTGTCAACTGAGTTTGCTGCTAGTTCAGAACTTGTTACTGAATCTGCTGCGAGATGACTAGCATCTAAAGGACTGCCAGCTATAAGTGCTTTTATCTCTGATATTGTCTGATCGGTAGTCGCATTCGCTTCAATGGCGTTTAACTTTGCAAGCAAGGCATCAGTAAAAGCATTGGTATTACTTTCCGCTTCGTATAACGATTTTATTTCCGATCCTGTTTGATCGTCTTTAGCTCCACTCTCTATTCCGTCCAATTTTGTACCATCAGCAGATACATCCCTGCCATCAACAGTTCCAGATGTAGCAATATTCTGACTACCAAAATCAGGAGATATTTTAGTTCCAGCTATGGCTGCACTTGCATTGACATCGGCATTAACAATAGATCCGTCTGCAATTTGTGTAGATGTAATACTACCAACTCTTTCTAAAAATGCTTTTGTTACTGCATCTTGAGCATTAGTAGGATCTGAAACATTGATTATTGGTTTGTTCTGTGCGTCTTGCCCTTGCGGTGTATTTTGAATACCTAAAGCTGCTTCATCTTTAGCCTCTTGTATTCCATACAGTAACTGCAATACAGCAGTATCAAGGTCGCCAGCAGTTAAAGTAGATCCATCTACAAAGTCAACAAGAGCAGTAGTTAATGGAGTATCTCTCGTAATCTCAATTCCTACTCCATTTTTAGGCGCTCCAGATGTCTCTTGTGTAGACGTAGCTGAACTAATAGTATTGAACTCTATAGTAGTATCATTTACAAAAGTAAAATTAGTGTTAACAACATTATTAAGTGCGACAACTATATGATCCTTTTTTACATAAGGAAAAGGTATAGAAAATTGCTTGGTTGATCCGTTTCCAGTAGCAGTAAATTGAGCGAAAGGCATAGCTAAGAATTAATAATTTCCCTCCATGCATTAAGATTAACACTTGCTCCGTAAACTGGCAGGCTATTTCTGTCGGCATTAGCTAAATTCCTACCTGACAATTCATTTAATGAGTTGTTTAATGCGGTTTCATTGCCTCTCATATATTTCTCTATATAAATGTCTTTAGCTAATCCTCTATATTTTTCAATTAATTCATATATCATTTGCAATTTAGTTAGTTTTCTTTCTGTTGATATACGTTCTGGATACTTATAGCCCTGTGCTATTGATGTACCTACTAAAGATGGATCTATGTCTCTAGAGATTTGATAAGGAGTATGTGTTGTAATTAAGTAATATAAAGCTTCACTTACATTCATATCTTTGCCTATTCCGAAATAATCAAACTTTACTTCTTTTGCAAATATTAGTTTAAATTTATTAAACTCTGCATCATCTAAAGGTCTATTTGTATTGCCTAATATATTTCTATCTATAAATCGTGGGTATGCTCCAGCACCATGCAATCTATTAAGCTCTGAATATATCGTGCCTTCAAATCCATAGTCTCGTTCTTGAGTCGGCCTAAAGGCAGATAATGGATTTAACATTGCCATAAAACCTCTTAGCACAGGATTCTTAATAGATTCATACTGGAAAGGAGTAGAATAAATTTTTGGTTCACCAATTAGTTCATCTACTTCTGGTTCATAATTATCTGATATAAATGGAATACCCTCACCCATTTCTCTAAATATATTTTCTACTACACCCCATATAGGAACATCGCTATGTGGACTTACAACTCTTCGATTATCCATGCCTTGCCTAAACTGCCTTATAAATTGTGGGTTAAAACCTTGTAATTTCTTTAACAAGAAAGATTCAAAAACATTTCGTTTACCCATAGTATAATTTTTCATTACACCATCCCCTGCTTGTAGTTCATTAACTATCATATATATGTCATTTAATGGTTTAAATAAACTTTTATCTAATTGACCAGTAGCAGTTGACAATAAAGTTCCTTTAAGTGCTTGCAAGTGTCTTAATATTTGAGCAGATGCAACAATTGATATGTCTTGTATTTGCTGTAATTTGCTATCTACGTCTATCTCTTCATAAGATGTAGTCACCAAAGCGTCATCATAATTCATAGATGTAAACTGTTCGATTGGCATTCTTTCAAGAATATCTTTATAAGTAGCTGATATAGAAAGCAATGTACCAAAGGTATCAAAAGCTTCTAAGCTTACCCATTCTGTATAGTCACCATCAAAAGTTCTAAATCTTATACTCCAAGCTGGCCTTCTTTGGTCTAACATCATTTGTCTTTTTTGCTGGTTAGCACCATATCCTCCTGTAACTTCTATAGCTCCAGATGCAATTAAACCAGTACCAGCCATTACAGTCATGCCACCTATAACCATTTCTCCAATAGCATTTTCTCTTGTAAATAGATCCTCTGAATTTATATCTCTCCAGTAGCTATCTACAAATCGATTTGATACTGGTAACGACCTAGCTAAACCTTTAAGAATATTTAAAGGTGTTCTGTTTACAGGGAACATAATTCCAAGAGGCGGTACATACCTTGTTCCTAAAGCAATACCTTGCGACAGTAGGTTTGTAGGACTTGTTTGCAAACTAGTTAACCTATCTCCAGCTAGTGGAACGCTACCTGACCCTAAAGGTACAGACTCTTGCGCTCCAGCTGGTAGCATCTCATTAGCTAACTTTGTATTTTTTCTATTAGTAACAGGATCACCTAAAGCTAAATAATTATCTACAAAATCAATAGTCTCCAAAGGATCTGTAATACCTTTTTCTTTAGCTCTTCTTAATGCATACTCTCTTGTTCTTTTCTTTCTTTTCACGTTTATGTCGTCTGTAAATGCTAAATAGTCAGCAGTATCTCTCATGTATTCTGAATCAAAGAATCCACCTTTTACTACATCTCCATTAGCCATCTGGACATCAACCATAGTTTTTCTTGTTAGCTCTTTACCTTGCGTGATTGCTTCGTGAATTACTTTGCTATCAGTTATATCTATGCCTTTTAAATACATATCTAATAAAATATTTTCTGCATGTCTTATATTTTCTTGAGCAATAACTGTACCTGTACTTATTAATGTATCTAATGATGAAAATGTTCTGCTACTAAAGTTCCCTGCAATACTGCCGACTCGATGCATAAAGAGTTTTAACATACTTTTATTTGGATTTAACCACCACTCATCTCCTCTAGGTTGTTCTGTTATACGTCTAGATGGTTTGTAGTCTATAGGTAAATCTGTTTGTTCTTCGACAGCAAAGCGTTTTACTTTTTTCGCTCCTTGTACATCTAACTCAAACTGACCTCTACCTATATTTCCAAAGTTCATATCATGCTTAAATGCCATCCGAGCTAGATAGATTGCATAACCTAATTGAGAATCCGCCATTGCCTGTGCATTAAAACCTTGCAAAGCAGATCTTACATGTGCCATTCCTCTTTCAGTCTGATTAAGATTTGGATTTAATTGTGTTATTTTTGCACCTATTTGCTTGTTAAATGGCATTAATCTAGCTCTCAAAGAAGTACCAGCCATTACTCTTACAAATGTTGGGATGCCCAAGAAAATGCTGTTTCTAAAGAAATTAACTACAGACTCACCTCCTATAAATCCACTATCAGCCATTTCATCTAAACCTTTATTTATGTGCCTTAATATTTTTGAACCATGCTCTTTATCAGTAATATATATATCAATATCAGATAATACTTTAATTAATTCTCTTGCCTCTGGTGTAGGTTTACCATTAAAAATACTTTCATATGTCTCTTTATCTAATACGTTTTTCAATTTCATCTGCCCATTAGCTAATGCATTTTCAAAATTTTCTCTACTAAATTCAGTTGGAACTTCTGAAGCTGGAATCATTTCAGCTTTACTGCCAATAACAGAGTTAGCCCTTTTAACGTCTGGAATATAAATAATATCGTCTGGTCGTCCTAAATCTACACCTCTTATTCTTATTCCATCTGCACCATTTCTTTTAATAAAAGTGTTTATAGCTTCTTTTTGGTACTTACTTAAAGTATTTTTAAAGTTAACATTTACTTTCATTTCTGCAAGAATTTCTTTAACAGAAATGCCAGCATCGACTAAATCAATTATATCTGTACCTTTTAAGCTACCTAGCAAGCTGTCATCTACAGGACTTTCAATAGGAGCATCTCCAGATGTAAAGTACGCACCCTTACCTAAACCTTCATCAACTTCTTGTAATCCTTTTTCCATTGCATTCTGCAAGGATTTAGGATCACCAGTTAGTTTAATACCGCTATCTTCTGGCATTATATTTAACTTTATTTGTTCTCCTCTAAACTCAACTTCTCTGCCCATCATCCTCATTCTTTGTCCAGATACTCTTCCGTATTTAGCATATGCATCATTTAACCTTGCAGAATCTTCAAAAGCTGCGACTAAAAGTTGGCTATTTTGTGGAGTAGGACTGTTTTTATAATTCACAGCAGCCATGCTAAACATGTCGTTTTGTGCATCTCTCATAAATTTAACTGCCATAAATTGTGTAAAATCTTTTTGAGCTACGACATCACCTTGTTGTGCTTTTTTAAATAAAGCTAAAACTTTACTGGAATCGCCATCAACTTCTTCTATAAGCTGCTTTGCCATTCGAGCTATTTCTTTTAAATGTATTGATGGTAATTCTGGAAACCCCGAATTTTCTGCTAAAACAGCACTATTCATCTTATCCATAGCTTGGTTGATTGCTTTGTTAGCAGCTATAAAGCTTTTATTGGTTGTTGGTATAAAGAATTTTGATCCTGTTTTTTGATACTTTCTATTAACTAATGGTCGCCTTACATTGCTCATCATTTGCTCTAAGCTTATAGCACCTTCATTTAAAGCTTCCAAATTCTCTGCAAACAGATTACTTAGCTCGTCTGCATCTGCATCAAAATTAGTTTCTTCTACAGGATTATTTCTAAACTTAGCTCCTTCTGGAGTCATACCTCTAGCAGCTATTTTCCCATCAATCGAGTCATCAAATAAATCTTTCCAAGTTTTAAATCCTTTGCCTGTTAAAAAGTTCTTAACTCTTGTTACCATATCGCTTATTTTCTCAAATACTTTTTCCCACTTACCAGCTTTCCCTTCATATATTTCTCTAACTTGCTTGTATGAAGATCCAGAAATAGCAACAATTTCTTCAAATCCTAGTTTATTGCTACCATTTAAACCAAAAATTTTATCATGCATTTTAGGTTTAATTAAAGCAGCTAACCTTCTTAAAGTTGGCTCTGCACTTTTTAATAAAGCATGTTCAGATTTAGTGAAATATCTTTGAAATAATCTATGGAATGCTTCGTGATATGCAGTCTGTGCTAAAGCACTAAAGCTTGCATAATCTTGTCCATGAATCATAGAAACTACAATTATATCTTTTAATGGATCTTGACCAGCCCTATAAAAACCTCTAGCTCTAATTTTAGATCCGACAGGCACTCCATATTGTGCAGCACTTTTATACCCATGCGTTGCTTCAATAGGCTCTGCAACTAATTTAAAATCAATGCCTGATATTTTTTCTATTTCTTGCATCAAGCCTTGTATTTCTGATCTAGTTGTTCCAGATAAAGCAAGATGTATTTCTTCACCAGCTAAATCTCCACCCTCATCTTCGATAGCATAATCTCTCTGCTCTGCTCCAAACTCATCTGGCTTTTTAGGATTATTAATGTCTTGATATTCTTTATTAATCTTTTCATCTAAAGCTTTTTTCTGCCTGTTTACTCTTTCACTTATTATGTCTTCTGGCTCAATATTATATTCATAGCGACCAGCTATATCTGTCATACCCCTATCGAAGTCGCTAATTACTTTTAATAATTTGCTGGAATAATATTGTTCTGGAGGCTCGATGGTAAGATTACCAGCTTTTAAATCTGCAATAATTTCTTTATAACGAGTCATTATTTGATTATTTGTTAAACCTAAATCCTCTAGTAGCTCAACGTACTTATAGTGAGACTTGCTTTTTCTTGATGTACCATTAGCTATTTGCTTGGCAACTGTATATATAGCAATATCTAAATCACTTATAAATTCAATTACTTCGTTATTAAATCTAGGTTTTGGATTGCCAAAATAAAAACGACTATAAGGTTTGCCTTGCTTATCTACCATGCCATCTAGCTCTGACATGTATTGTACAAACGTAAAATTATCAATCTTATGTGCTTCATCTAAGTTGTATCCTTTTTTAGTCTTATAACTTCCTATTTGTTTACGTTCATCAATCGTTGCTTTTAATTCTTTTTGTTCTTTTTTAATTGTGGCTTCAGTCTCGCTTACTAGCTCTTGCTCTTTCTCGTTGTATTTTTGTGGATTACGTTTTCTATTTTCTAGTTCATTTCTAGCATTTACATGACCATTATGTAGCTCTAACCTACCATCTACATATTTAGCTGCTTCTTCTCTAGCTTTATCTCTAGCTGCTAATAATTTTTCATATACTGTTTCAGCCCGATTTGGGTCTGTTTCAAACAATTTACCCTGCTCACCTTTGCCATTAAGCATGTCATCAATCTGTCTATCTAGCTCTTTCTCTATCGCTTCTGCCTTTTCAAACTTTGATCTTTTAGCTTGTATATTTTTTATTTGCTTGTTGGTTAAATAATATTTTTCAGTTTTTCTAACAGCGTCTTCTAATTCAAAATTACTTAATTGTCCTACAGTTTCTTTACTTTGTAATCTTTCAGCAAGAATCGAATCTCTTGGTTTTACATCTAAAGTTTCTTCAAAAAGATGTGGAAATACTCTTGCTTTTGGATTAGAAACCAAAGGAGGTATTGCTGTACCACTTATACTGCTGGGGTTGTTTGTAACTTTACCTTTTGTTTTTAATTGGTCTAATATACTTTCTTGCTGATTTTCGTCTACAGATTCTATAACTTCTTTAAATTTTGGCTCGTTTCTTAATCCTTCTATCTCTTTGTCGTTATATGTGACTGTGTTTTTCTCTTGCACTAATCCTTCTAACTGGTCAGATGTTTCTTTATCTATCTGCTGCGATATATCAACTAATTCTGACCCTTTAAATAAAGGTGTACTTTCCAGCTGCATTGCGTCTTGTATTCTATCAAGATTGTCATTAACTAATTTGCTTGCAGTTTTTCCTTTTATTTTTAATTGATCTGCTAATTCTTTAATTATTTGTGTTGTTTCTCCTCCAGATGCAGCTACTGCATCAAATAAATCAACTGCTCTAGATGCATCTTGCAAAGCATCTTGTGTGTTTTCTAAATTAATTTTGTTACCAGCTACAGTTTCCACTCCAGCTTTTTTATCTAGTGTTCCTACGTTTCTTAAAGTGGTAAGCTTTTTTCTTAGCTGAGTTCTGATTTGTGATCGTATTGCTAATAATTGCTTAGTGTTAGTCTCTTTAAAATATTCTCCAAAGGTAGGAAGTAATGCTTGTCCACCAGATGGTTGGACTTCTACTGCCTCTCTAGCCATCAATACAGCTTCTCTTATTGTGTCTAAAGATGGTTTGCTTTTATCAATAGCTTTAAATACATCTCCTATAGCAGTAGGGGAAATTTTTTGTGAACCATACGCTAAACCTTTTTCCAAACCTATTTCGCCAGCTATTAATTTAGTAAACATAAAATCTGGCAGCCTAGCTAATTGGCGACCTTGCATTACTATCTTTCTTTTTGGGTTCATACCCATTCTCAATAAAGGCTCAATTCCTCTATTTTTAATAACCTTTGCTACGTCAATAGGTGCAATAGCTCCTTGCTGCGAATAATTTAATTTGTTTACATTTATAATTGCAGCTTCTGCCTTTGCATCTTCGACATCCAACGCATTAATTATTTGTACATTTACTTCGTTCATGTTAGAACGCTTTGCTAGATCAATTCTGTTATGACCATCTATTACATAAACTTGACCTCTTACACCTAATTCTCCGCTTTCATCTTTCCAAACACTAATAACATCAGCAAAACGTGGATCAAATTCTGTTTCATCTGCTAACGAACCACTAACTCCTTTAGGGTTAAATTTACCTGATTCTTTTATTTGAAATACATCTGGTCTTATAACTATATCGTTAGGGTTCATTGAAGTTATTTGCAAAGGTGACTTTGCGTTAGCACCAGCACCAATTCCTACTTTAGTAGCAGCTGTAATATCTTCGCTAGGTCTTATGTTTGCATTTATAATTACTTTTTCAGTTAATTTCTTTTCAGAATCCGCAGAATTTCTTATTGTTTTCGTAAAAGCATTTTTCTTTCTTTCTAATTCTTTTTCTAGTTCTTCTTTTTTCTGTAAGGCTGCTTGTAATTTTTCGTTCTTTTGTTTTTCGTTTTGCAACTCTTCGTAAATTGTTGTCTTTTCCCTACCCTCTACATTGTCTTTTCTTACCTGATCTCTTATCTTGTCTTTTTCTAGATTTAACTGTGTATCTCTAGTGACAGCTGGCGAATCAACTTTTATATTATCTACCTTTGTATCGGTAACTTTTATATTCTCTATTTCTTTATTAACTTGATCTAATGTTTTGTAAGTAAGATCCATTGACTCCAAAACCTTTCTTACCATTGTGGTATCAAAAATATAATTAACAGTAGCCTCAACCATGTCACCTTCTGCCTCATCTACATATGGTTTAAATTGCTCTTTTAAATAGTTGTATTGAATATTAAATCTATTTTTTCCTCTAAATTTATTTGCTGTACGTTGTATGCCTTCAATGGTTTGAGTTGCTAAATCATTGAAAGCTTGCTTGTCACCATCTTTAAATCTTCTTGAAAATGCTGTAATAACAGGCTCTCTAAAACCTTTTGTTGATTTACCTAAAACACCTACACCAGTTCCAAATAATGGGCCTAAGAAGAGTTCAGACACTATCATTGACTTTATTTTTGCACTAAAATATCCATCTTCTACTCTTGTACTGTAATCAAGCCAATCTGGTAAAACAGCATCTAAAACTTCTAATCCATCTCTGTAAGGATTTCCTACAGCAAATTCAGCTATAGCACTAGCACCAGCACCTTTAATAGATTCTTTAGCTATGAATTTTGTAACTAGCTTTGTAGTTGTACCGACTTTGCCAGTTAAAATTTGCCTAGAAACAAGATTATAAAAAGATCGAAAAGCTGGACTGGTTGCTTTAAGTTTGGCAAGAGTTTTCGAAGCTATAACAACTTCAGCTGATGGCGTAGGTTCGGCCATAGCTGCTGCTGCAACAGTAAAGAAAGGTAAACTATCTCCTAAAAAATTAGTTACTCCATCTGCAAACCATCTACCTGTATCTCTTTCTGGATATCCTCCAGATAATTCAGTTAAGCTTGGTAAACCAAATAATCCATAGTCAACACCTTTTGCTTGATCTTCAGCTGAAATTGCGTCAAACATTTTAAAGTTATTTACTTGCCCATCTGTAGAAAGAGATGCATCTCTAAAACTCATTTTGTTTTCTGAAAACTCGCCATAGCCAAGTTCTTCGAAAAACTCTGCAAAACTTCTTTCTTTTATGCCTTCTTTAGTTGCTTTTAAAAGCATTTTGGTTGAACTGACAAAATCGCCAGTTAAAAGCTCTGCTAATGAAGCTGGCATGTCAGCCCTCATTAAATTTTCGGTAGTATTAAAAAGGTTTTGAGCAAATCCAATACCAGCCCTGTCAATAAGTCTTAATGCATCACCAATACTATTTCTCCAATGCATTTGTCCTCTTAGTTCTTCTGGAGCATATTCCAATCCAAAACCAATAGTAGAACGTGTCTTTGTGTCAATTTCCCCTTTACCTTCTTCTATAGCTTTTATATAACTTTCTCTGTTAGTTTCTTCTTGTATTAAAGTCTCTTCTGACTTTTCGTTGAGTTCACTAGCATCTATAAGAGTGTTACCTTTTATAACCTCATTTACATTCTCTTCCTCTTCCTCTTCCTCATCTACAGTAGTAGTACCCTTTTGCCAAGTAGGCACATAATTAAACTTAAATGGCTGTAGCTCTTCTTCTTCCATTAACAACTACTATTTATAATACTTTTATGATACATTACTTATCTCCTTCTTCAACATCTGTCTCTTCTACTTTAGTTATTATCTCCCATTGCTTTCTTCTTTCTTCTATAGTGTTTAGTCCTTCATAATCTTTTAAGATATCATATGGGAAATTTTCTATTCCAAGTTTTTGAGCTTGGTCTATAAAGAATTGAGCAGGGTCAATACCTAATTCAATTAAGTTTGCTTCTATTATATTCCAATTCTCTGGCATTTCTTCTCCAGCCATCCATCGAACAACTAAACCTTCACTACCATCTTTATTTATAAATACATTTTTTTTAAAGAAAGGTTTTGAACTTTCCACATAAGCAAGGAAATTTCGTTGTGCTGATCCTTGAAACAAACCATCATAAAAACCACCTTTTTTTAAATCACTAACTATATATTTTAAAGCTCTCTTTTCTCCTCTATTACCAGAAAGTGGAGTTGAAACATCTATACCTGATCTAGTAATAAATCCATTATTATTCCATTTAGCATTTATCCTTTTTGTAACAAAATCACTTTGAGCATCAATATCATCTGGAAATTTCTGTCTTGCTAAATTAGTGATTTCTTCAATTTCTTGCATTATTTTTATTTCATTTTCTTTAAAAACTTCTTTGTAGTTATAGTTAGGGTCATTAAGAGATGTTGCATAGTTTTTATGTAACTCTCTAACAAGGTCTAATCCGACCTGTTGCATGTTTCTTATATCTACGTTCCCTGCATTGTTTACTCTTTCTTTTATTGTTTGTAAATCTTCTAAAGCTTTAGGAAATGTATAACTTTCTTCAAAGATCTGGAGCAATGAATTAAAGTCACCAACCTTTGAGTCATCTCCTCTTTGTATCTCAAAACTTAATTGTGTTAAATCCATTAACTCTTCATTGTAATCACTTACTAATAAATTCTTTCTAATATTCTCTACTTGTGCAGTATATGATTGGTTTATAGCTTGTATTATTCTTGGATTGTCTGCATGTTTTTTTAATAACTCTTGTCTTTTTTCTTGTAATTTAGCTAGATACAAAGGCACATATTCATTACCTCGAATATCATCAACGTCTGCTCCTAAAATTAATTGTTGAAAAGTTTTACCATCTTCGTATTCTGAAAACAAAACTTCATCTTCAAAAGTTCTATTAAACAGATCTTTATTAACAGTATTTATTTTGTCGTTATTATCTTTGTTTTGTTTTAATACATCTCCAATAATTAAATTAAGTTGTGCTTCTCCACCAATACTTTCTATTAATCTTAGTTTTTTATTAAGAGTGCCATTGCTAAGTATCCTGTCATCTATAGGGCCAATCATTAATGGCTGCACTTGATCTTCTGTTCCTAGCTTGTCTCCTAAGAAAATAGTTCTAAGTATTTGCTCTGCATCTATACCAGATTGATTTCTTAATTCATAAACAATTGTCTGTATCATATTTTTTACTATTGCTGTCTTTTCATCTGCATCAAATAAATGAGTATTTTTAATAAACTCCAGATTTGTTTGCGTATTTTGTATAAAACTAGCAACGCTAAAATCTTCTGAATTTACTAGATTTCTTAGGTTAGTTGTTAATTGATTATTGCTACTAGTTACAATTTGGTCTTTGGTTAATTCTTTATAATTTGTTTCCTGTCTAAGCCTGTCTTGATATAAAATATT
>TARA_R100000329_G_scaffold92056_1_pt1 | contig 12626 bp, 4 predicted proteins | sample TARA_R100000329 | Tara Oceans TARA_R100000329 (sample SAMEA2620783) | marine metagenome | biome: marine biome (ENVO:00000447); feature: surface water layer (ENVO:00002042); material: "saline water (ENVO:00002010), including plankton (ENVO:xxxxxxxx)" | depth 5 m | reverse complement strand
AGTTGTATTGGTTGTATTGATCCTGCTCTTGGTTTTCATGCTGGTGAAATGGAGGATCCAAATAACCTAGGTACTATGATAAAGGTTTGTAGAGGTACAACGTATTCTAACGGACCACAAACAGCAAACTTATGGCAATATACAGACGTAGGAACAGGTGTAACTTATGATGTTTGTTCTAAAGATGGTAGCACGCTAGATCCATTTGATGCTAATGGAAATGATAATAGAGATGGTTGGAACGCTACAAATTATAATCCAACAGCTGATCTTGTTACTTATTGGAATATGTCAGCTCATAATACAAATAACTTGCCAAACGCAGGAGCATATCCTAATTGTAATTACATGGGTAGTGGTTGTACAGATAATGGTAACATGCCTTCTAGCTACGTAGCTAGTCAAGACGCTGTAAACTCAGGTTATGGTGATTTTGGTAATGGATATGTAAGCGGTTCTTTAACTCCTGGTAAACCAGCGTTTAATTATAACCCACTTGCTAGCTCAGACGATGGTAGTTGTTATCCTGAAATATTTGGATGTCAAGATCCTAACGCAACAAATACAAACGCTTCTTGTACTAACGGTAATCAAGGTTGGGGTATACCTGGTCAGGTAGGTAATGGTGATCCTTGGACAGATGTTAATACTAATAATCAAAATTGTTGTGTTAATGCTATTGGTGGATGTACAGATAATATTGCGCATCAGTTTATACATACAGCGGTAAGTCTTACAACAAATAACGTTAGAAATGTTTCAGATGGTTTTGGTTATAATTTAAACTATCATCTTGGTAGTGAAAAAGGATATATAATAGATTTTGATAACAGAATCTCTAATGCTGGTGCTTTTAACTATGATTCAAATGCAAATACTTTACAGCCTGGTGTTTGGGAAGCAGACGTACCTGTTATTGGTTATGATCCTACTAATATTGTAAATAGTGTTGGTGTTTATTCTCAACTGGATTCTACTTGTGCAAATGATCCAGCTGCTTGCGCTGGCCTCGGTAACGAAACCGCTTGTTGTTATCAAGCTGGATGTCTTGATCCAAACGCTTTTAACTTTGAATATAATGGTTTTGGATTAGATGATCATCCTCAACAAGTAGAAGGAAGAGAAAAATGGCGTAATGGAAACAATAATCCAGATGGTAGTTTTACAGGAACTGAAAGAAAAAGAATTAATTATTGGGTTCAAGGAGAGTTAACTCAAGACAGTTGCTCTGATTGTACTAATTATTACGATGAATTTACTGGCACAACACGTTTTCATAGAACTTGCGCTGATTGTGCTGGTAATAAAGCAGAACTTTTCTTTGTAGATCCTAATACTGGTGTTTCTACAGGAGGTACTCCAACGCCTGGAGCTTATCTTTCTGTAAATCAAGTTCTACTTAACGCTGATTTAAGTTGTTGTTGTTATGAAGCTGGGTGTACAGATCCAGACGCTTGTAATTATTACTTGAATATTGATGGAAAAAATTCAGATGGTAGTTCTTCTTACAACCCTAGAGTTTGTCAAGATGATAGTGATGGTACTATTAATCCGCTAAACAATTGTTACACTGCTACCGTGCCGTTTTATTACGCTTCAGGCAACCCTAACGGTGATAATAATTGTGGTGCAGGTCCAGGTTGTGGAACTCCAGTTGCTGGTAGTATATATGTTGATCGAAACCAATGTTGTTTAGAGCACCCAACAGCTTGTAGTTAATAATATAAATAAATAAATATGTCATATAATATAGGTGATCCAGGTCCTGCTGGTGGTTTCATATTTGCAACACCGCAAACGCCTGGTAACAATACTGGTTTTTATTTTGAGGCAGGGCCTCATGATATTGCTGTTTCGCAAATGCCATCTGGTAGTTATGGTTATGTTTGCTCTACTGGTAACACGTGGCAGCCATTACCAAACCCACTGCAGACTGGTCCTGGTTTGCCTCAAATTAGTGCGGCTGCGGAGTTTGGCTGGATGAAAGCTGTTATACCTACGATTGTACCTATACCTTCTGTGCCAACAGCGACGGGAGCTGATGTTGGTGATGGTAAAAATAATACTGTAAATTTATTAAATCCTCCACCAAACGTACAAGCTATTTTTTATCAATCAGCTGCTGAGTTGTGTGACAATTATTCTACTGTAGGTGTTGATCCAGTTAGTGGTGATGGCCCTATAGATTATAAAGACTGGTTTTTACCTTCTGCTAGAGAGGCTAGATTAATGATGACAAATATTGGTCCGAACACACAATATAATCAAGCTGTAAAACTTTTAGGACCAGGTATTATTTCTAACGGTATTACATATCCACATACTAATAAATATTGGACATCAACAGCTGATCATACAGGTGGATCTATTAAAGCTAGAATAGTAGATTCGTTAACAGGTATAACTACAAATGCTACAAGATGTCATGTATACAGCGTTCGACCAGTTAGAATGTTTATGTATGAAAATTATGAAAAAGAATATCGTTGTCCTGGTGCTGCTGGTGGTTCAATATGTATAAGCGTCCCTCTTGGTTCTACCTTACCACCTTTAAATGCTTTTCAAACGTTACAAGATTGTAATACAGCTTTACAAAACGGTGATTGTGGTGGTGGGCCAGATCCTTGTATACCTAATGAAGCTGATTGCTATAATTATAGAGATGGTGTTGGTGGTGTTAATATGCAATACACGCCAAGGCTTACGCCTATATACACGCCTGGTTTAAGTGGTTCAGGTGCTCAAAGCATTATTGCTCCAGATGATAACAAAGGTAATAGTTATCGAATATCAACTGATTATGTCAATCAGTTTAATCAACAAGTTACAACTTCTTTTACAACAAGACAATGGCTTGAGAAGTTTTTAAATGTTAGTAATGAAATAAATGAAAATCAAAATTGGGATTCTGTTATAGGTTTACCTTGGTTTACTTTAAATTTTTCTAAAGTTGATGCAGTTGGTAATGAAATAGATATTAATCAATTTAAAGCGCAAAACGGAAGCGGTTATTTAATAAAAATATGGGATAAAAAGAAAAGACTTTTAGGCTCTTGGTTATATGATAATTGTCAAGTTATAGCTGAAACTGCTAAATATAGGCAAGAAGCGTTTCAAGGTCAAAATCCTGGTGCAATTAGAAATGATATAGACGATCAATGTAATAGTTTTCCTGAATTATGTAGTTCTAAAAAACTTAGAGTACTTTTTACAGTAAATAATGGTAAGCTTCCTCAAATGATAGATGGCCATCATTTTTATGGGATGAATTATAAAATAATTCAATATGGTTATTCATATAGAAATAGCTATTTACCCGCAGATTTAAATTATGGCTCTCACCACACGTCAAATATTCATCTTAGTTCTCAAGGCGGTCCGATGTATTCAATAGGTACACCTTCGTCTCCTATTACTTTAACTACTTCTGGAATTAGTAATGCTAGCACATTAGGTTTAACTAATTATGTTTCAACAGGACTTTGGATTCCTTCTTTTGGTCATATAAACGAAGACTATGCAGTGCCTTTCCATTCTGGTGGATCATTTAACCCAAATTTTTTAACAAATTCTTACGCGTATATACTAATAAAATGTGATTATTTTGATAATTCACAGCATGGCTATGCTCACATGAATGGACCTAATACAGATGAGTTTCACATGAATATAATTTGCGACGAAACTCATGGTGAATGGTGTGGCTCGTTTTTAAATGAAATACCAAAACATAACTCTAAATGCGGTCAATCATACGCGTGGAGTTCAGGAACAATAAACCTACCTAACATGCCTTCTTCTTTACCTTATGTCACAGGCGGTAAAATAAAAAGAGTAACAAATAATTGTAGAAATCATGGTATGATTGGTAATAGAGCTTTGAATCATACTGCCCATGGCACAAACCTTACTGGTCCTTTTCCTTATGTTTTATCTGCTAATAATAATTATCCTGTTGGATGTATTAATCAAGATCCAACAAATCCTTGTTTTCATCAATCATTTAGTAGTATAAATTTTCATCCTTGGTTTGCACAGTTTAGACCAGGTGATGGTAGTGTACCTGGCGGTAACTCAGCGTTTACAAACGTTACTTGGTACAACAGTGTACATGATTTTGTTTTTGATAATCAAGCTACACGTTCAAATCCAGCAACAATGGAGTGTAGACATTTAACTTGGAGTGGTACTAATGCTACTGGTGGTGGTACAGAATCAGAGCCAGGTGGTAGAGGTGAAAGCGGTGAATATGTAATAACTGAGTTTAATATAAACGAAGATCACTTGCCTGAATCTGGCGGTGTTAAAAAATTAAGTATTGTTGGTGATGCTTTTGCTACTTTTTCATTAACTATTACTAGTGAAAATAATTATGATTCTGGAAAATATTATTATAACTTTTCTACTAACAAATTTATTAAGACATACAGTAAGCTTTCTTTTGAAAAATTAAATGCTAGTGGTATGTATCAAAAAGCTATAACTTTTCCAAGTGGCGACGATTCGTATGATACTACTTATAATATAAGATTACAAGCAGAACCTCATTTTGATACAGAACTACAATTAAGTGGTGTTTTATCTAAAATAAGTCAAACAAAGAAAATATATCAATACGCTAAAAAGAAAATTACTTTTACTAGTTCTTCTGAAACAAACGCCTCTGTTCTTAATTTTCCAACAGACGTAGAAATAAACACATCTCCTTCTCTTGTTACTATAGATGACGTTTTAACTAATAGCGTTCCTATTGGTGAAGTAGAAAAAACACTTTCTTGGACTTACACAGTTAGTAACGATAAAAGAATTATTATAAAAAGACAGCCTTCAATAGAAGATTTTAGATCTTCAATTACAAAAACTGTTGACGGTGTTGTTGATGTTAGTGACGCAACTCTAGGTAGACTAATTACATTAAATAATAGTGAAAATATATCTGCTGGTCATGTTATCACCGCTGTTAGTTCTGGTAGTATAATTGGAACACCTATTGTTACTGCTAATAATTATAGTTTAAAACAAATTAAAGTTGATGTAGGACAAAACTTTGCTGATGGCGTAACGTTAACATTTACAGGTGCTGGAGCAAGATCTACAAGTCTTTTTAACAACACTAACTTTGAATTAAAAAATTTAAAAGCAGATTTAAACACTTTAACAACAACAACTACTTCTAATGTTTCTGATAGTAATATTGTTCCTGTAAGTAGTATATCTGGTATAACACCTAAGGCATTAGAAAAAACTGTTAGTGCTACAACTCAGAACACTACAAAAATATCTTTTAATGATAATATTGATGATTTAGCAGTTGGACAAACTTTAGTTGAAGGAAGAAATTTAGGCGATAAATCTATAGCTGGAGCACCTACTATTGTAAGATTATTAGAGTCTAGTAATACTGTTATTCTTTCTTCGCCTCAAACGCTTAGACAAGGTAGTAAGCTAACTTTTGCAAATACTTTTGTAGATGCAAAATCTATAGATTCTAACAATAAGCCTTACGTTGAAAGAATAAAAGGCTCTAACATAGTGTTAAGTAGCAACCAAAATATTAGACAAGGTGAAACTCTTACTTTTATCGGTAGTAGTAACTCTGTTACAATAACAGCAAATATAGCTGTAAAATCAATGGGTGAAAATGATATTATAGCTAATTTAAAAATAGACAACATATTAAAAATATCATAAATGATAGAATTAGATTTTATAGGACAATTAAATACTTCAATGCAAGTTGGTGATATAGTTTATTATTTACCTGTAACAACAACTGCTAGCTTTAACATAAGTAACACTAGTTCTGCTGTAGAATTAGGACCAATTACAGAAATACTTGTAAGTAATTTTAATAATTTTACAATAAGAGTAGATAGCACTCAATCTCAACCACCTAATAACAGTTTTTTTATGTTTTCTAAAGACAACACGGTAAATTTAGCTAGCGTATTAGGTTATCATGCAGAAGTACAATTTGTAAATAATTCAAATGAAAAAGCTGAAATGTTTAGTGTAGGCTCGATTACACAGCTAAATAGTAAATAAAACATAAAAAGTGTAACTATAATAAAAAAACTATTATGAATAATAAAAAATCAATAGCGTTAAGAAGATCTCCTTTTAGGGGTCCAAGATCGGCAAGATATAGAGCTAAAATAAGAGAAGCAGAAGGTAGAATGACAGGTCTTATTAGTGATTTTAAAGAATTAGATACTTCTAATTTAGCGGAGCGATTCGCAGAAAATCCTTATGAAAATATACAGACTGATTTTGAAAATGTATATGAAGATATGGTTGGTGTTGATACGACTGCTACTGATCAAGCTACAGAAGCTTTTAACCAACAGCAAGCTAACGTATTAGAAGAAATGCAAAAAATGGGTATGGTTAACGCGCAGCAACTAGCAAACGCTCAACTAAAACAACAACAACAAGTTACTAAAGAATTATCAGAGCAAACTACACGAGCTCAAATGATGGCTGCACAAGGTGCATCTCAAGTTCAACAAATGGAGTTTCAAGCAGAGCTACAAAAAGCAAAAGGTGAGTTTACTGCTCAACAAATGAGATTACAAGGCGCTGTTGATGCTAGAAATTTAGAATATCAGAAACAACAAGGTATAATGGCTTTAGAAGGCGGTATGTTAGAAGGATTAAGAGCTGCTAAAATAAATAGTAGAAACTGGTTTCAAAGAACGTTTGGATAAAATTAAAAAACATGGCTAAAAAAACAACAACAGGTAGAATAGTAGATGTAGCTGCTTTAGGTAGAATAGGTAGATCACAAGTAGATAGACCTCCGCCGCCTAATAAAAGTTTAGATAAATTTTTAAGTTTTGCTGGTAATCTTGCTATAAATTTATTTGCAAAAAATCTTCAAGAAACAAAACAGATAAGAGCAAAAGATAGGGTTAATATTGAAAAAACTAAAGCTGATTTACCTTGGGCTTTACAAAATGTTACTGGCGTAGAAAAATTTTTAGATGAGTCAGGACAAAAATTATTTGATGCTAGAGGAAAGCAAAGTAATATTTTTGGTGGTAGACTTACAAAAAAAGGAAAAGAAATAACAAATGAAGCTAATAAAAATATATCTAATGTACAGATTAGCATAGGTAATCTTAAAAAAGACTCTGAACTATATACAAACATGTATAACGAGTATAAGAGTGTTATAATTGAAAAATCGTTAAAAACTGATAAAGGTCAACCAGTGGCAACTAATATTGGCAACCATACACCAGTAGACCACAATACTTTTGTTCAAGCTTTAGCAAATGACAAATTAAATGATTTTATAAGAATAGGTGAAGATGGTAAATATTATTTACCTGAATACGTAGTAAAGAATCCTGATAGGGTTATTGATGAATATGTTGATTTTTTAAAAAATAATAGTGAAAATGCAAAAAATGATAGTTGGAAAAAAACAAAATTAATACCAATAGAAAAATGGCCTACGCCTAAGTATGATAGTAGTATTGTAGGTAATAGTTTTACTAATCAGTTAAGTAGCGCAGGCATACAAAATGCAAATACATTATATATAGAAGAGCTTCACGGCAAAGCTTATGAAGATCTAGCGTACAACTACGTTGCTGGGGTTGACAAAGATGGTTATCCAAATATGAGTAGAAATGACAAGGAGTCTTGGCTTTTTAATGGTAAAGCTACTGTTGGATATCAAAACAATCCAGCAAGAGTACCTATACATGATTTTATGGATAATCCTCCTTATACTGTTATGATAGATATTGATGGTGATGATACAACACCAGATGTAGAATACAAAGGAATGAAACAATTAATTGAACAAAAATTTGGAAATAAAAAAGAAGAAGACTTTACGGCTCAAGATTTAGTTGAGCTTGAAAAACTAAAAGTTGGTCTTATGGAAGAATTAAAAATAAAAATAGATGTAGACGACGCGAGGTATGTTGATTGGATGAAGGGAAAATATGCACAGTATGCTAAAAATTCGCATCAAGAAGGTTATAAGTTTGCGACTACTAATCCAGACAGTCCTAACTACATAGATCCAAATAAAGGTGATTCTGAATTTACACCTACAGCAAGTGAAAGAGAATCTAGAGGTAACGCAAATAAAATATCAAATATACTAAAGAAACAAGAAATTTCTTTTGATGACATACAGTTTATGTTAAGAGGACAGTCTCCTGATTTAGCGCTTGAATTGTCACAAGATGGAAAATCAGTAACTTTATTTCAAACAAAAATATATCAAGAAGGAGAAAAAGTAGCGCCGATAGGTACGGCAGATTTATCAAATAAAAAAGCGTTAGAAAAATTATTATGGAGATTTACAGGTACTTTAACGCAGCATAGAAACTCAACAATTAAATAAAACAATATATGTTTGAATTAAATGGTAAACCAATATCTATAGATTATTTAAAGCAAAAAGCTGAAGAGTTTGGTATGAGTTACGAAGACTTTTTAAACGACTCTTTGTCTACTGGTAATCTCGTGCAAAAAGGAGGCGACAAGACTATGGCTGGCGTTGGCGTTTTAAGAAAAGAATTTTTACCTGGACAAACACAACAAACAACTTTTGATCCAAGTTCTGTGTTAACAACAGCTTTAGAAGCAGATGATGAAGTTGAAGAAGAAACATTTAGCTTGTCTGATTTAAGAAAAAATATTGTTTCACGTCAAGACGGTAATATATCTTCTATTAATGAAGTAAAAATACTTAAAGGTAGGGTAGAAGAAGACAAACAAAAAAGATTTTTAGATTTTAGGTTAAAATACAAAACAGATAACCCTGATGAAGTAGTATCAAATTTTTATGGCAAAGATGTTTTTAGCGAACCTGTTGATCCTGGAAGAACTGGAGGTAGAGTATATTTTTTACCTGACGAAAAAATTGGAGGTGGTAAAAAACTTGAAGGATTTTTGTTAGAAGATTATGATTTTAGAAACACAAACACTTTAGAAGGTGCTAGAGATTTTTATTTAAATCAAAAATCAAACGAAATATCTATTGATTTTGAAAAAAAGTATGGTGAAAACGTATATAATACTATAACTACTCAAGGTGAAAATTATATATCTTTAGAAGATATGGATATAGTTAATTTAAGAAAAGAAGGTAAAAAAGACGAGGCAGATAAATTAGCAAAAGATAGAGGTTATGTTCCTTTGTTAGACGAAAACAATAATATAACAAATTGGATTCCAAAAGCAATTGAAGACGATGCTCAAAACAGAGCTGAATCAACAGATAGAGATGTTCTTGAAGATCAACTTAAACAATCTTTTTACAAACTATTAGCAGCCAGAGATCTTGCTTATGAAAACTCTACAGAAGATACACCTTTAACAAGACATACTCTTGCAGACGTTTCTTTTGGTAAATCTTTAGTTCATAAAATAAGAGATGCGTTTGGAGATGATAAAAGCTTAGATGATGTAATGGCTAAAATAGAGCAGTCTTATAAAGGCGATTTAATAGCTGGATTAAATAAAATACCTTCTAAAACCGCTACAGCTAAAGCTTTTAACAATGCTTTAGATGAGTTTGTAGTACTTAATAGAGCTTTAGCAATTAATGCAGATTTAACTAAAATAGACGAACAAAACTTTGTTAGAGAAATATTTGACGCAACAAACGACAGAGTTGCTGAAACCTTAACTAGTTTGCTTGAAGCTAACGGTTATGAATCTGATCCAAACTCTATTAAAAGAGCTGGTAGCGATTGGAATAAAGCTCTTGGTATAAAAGCAGACTGGCAATTAAGAGATGTGCTAGAAGGCGGTAGAGATGTAGCTGCCCATTTAGTTCCTTTGGCAGCTTCTGTTTATCTTACTAAAAAACTTCCCGTTAATCTTGGCGTAACAAAACTAGGACAAAAAACAGCAAAAGTTAAAAGTTTAAATCAATTTATTAACGGACAAGCTAATGTTATTGGTAGATATGTTAAAAAGCACGGTCCTCAGTCTAGAGCTTTTAGAAGCGCGGTTGATTTAACAATGGGTGGTATTAAAGAAACATTAATATTAGGTATGGCAGATGTGCCAGCAAACAGGTTGTTTGGTGCTGATCCTTTTGTATATAATGAAAAAACAGGTGAGTTTACACCTACATTTCCATTTGCTTTAGGTTTTGGTAATGCAGCGGCCGCAAAAATACTTAAAAGGCTAAATACTACTGATAACTTTTTTACCCCTGCTTTAGCTACTATAGAAAGATCAAAAACAGCTCAATCTATACTACAAATGAATATAGGTGCCACAACAGGTACAGCTACAATGTTTTTTGCAGAAGAAGTAACTAAAGGTGTAGATAACTGGAAAAATTTAGGTTATGAATCTGAAGAAGATATGAAGCAAGATCACGGATTTAAAAACCTTGTGGAGACTTATATTGGTATGTTAATGTTTCAAAGCGTGTCTCCATCTATGAAGCAAAATTCTTTAGCTAAGCTAGCAAGCGGCATGCGTAGTGATATATTAAAATATACAACTGGTTTAACTCCTAGATCTAGAAAAGCTATGAAGCTGTTTGGCATAGAAACAAATGAAAAAGGAGAGTTTAACCTACAAGAAGTAAAAAATAAAAAATCTCAAAAACAATATGAAATAAGTAGAGATAAAAAATTAGATAAAAAAACAAAAAGAGAAAAAATTCAAGAAATAGAAAACGCAGCGGAAGAATTAATATTTCATAATGAATTAAAGTTAGCAAAAGAATTAGCTAAAAAAGAAGGTAAATATAGAGAGTACTTAAACAAAACTTTTGTTTTAGCTAATAAGCTAAAAACAGGTGATAAACCTACGTCAGAAGATATACAAAGATTTGCAGAATTAAGCCCTGTTGAACTTAAGTTTTTAAAATTAAAATTTGGTGTAACTGAAAACTCTGATTTTAGTAGGATGCTAGATAACAAGTATGAAGTTTATAAAGATATAATTTCGCGTGTTGATCAGGCTTATATTACTAAAGATAGGCCTGGTATAATACAGGGTAGAATGTTTGAGGGTATATCTCCAGAAGCTAGAAACAAACAAATACAATTATTATTAGAGCAAGCTGAGTTTGCTGGCGAAATAACAAGATTAAAACTAGAAGCTGAAAAAAAACCTCATTTAAAAGAAATAAATGCCGAAAAAATAAAAGATATAAAAGAAAAACAAAAGCTTAACGCACAAGATGTTATTAAAAACGAACAACTTTACGATAAAATTTTAAAAGAAAAATTTGAAACTGAAGTTCAATTTTCAAAGCTGATGACTAAAGAGTTGGGCGCTGGTTTTAATTTAGTTGGAGAAAATGCGTTTGTAGCAATGGGTGGAACAAAAGGATCTGAAGGTTTTTTTAATAGAAAAACAAATCAAGTATATATAAACAGAGATAGAGCTTTAGAAGTTAGACAACTTGGAACGCCGCTGCACGAGGTTACACACGCTATATTAAGAAACTCATTAAAAGAGTCTTATATAGATGATCAAGGTGTAGAAAGAACAAGAGTTTCTAAAGAGGGTATGACAAAGATAAATCAGTTTTTAAATCAACTTACATCGAAAGAAAGAGCTGCTGTTGAAAAAAGAATGGATCAAGAATACAAGTATGAAAGAAACTCTAAAGGTGATTTTATTTTAAAAAATGGTAAAAAAATATTAAGACCTGAAAATCAGTATGCTGAAGAATACTTAACTGCGTTTGGTGATGTACTTAAGAATAAAGAGGTTATAGAAACACCTGATTTAGCTAGTAGAATAAGTAATTTTTTCACACCTATAATGCGACAAGCTGGATTTAAAAATATGCAAGTAACTGCTGAAAACGGTAGGGGTTTATATAATATGATTAAGGCTATTCAAAAAAGCAGTGAAACTGGTATTATAGATAAAGATGTTTTAAATATAGCTAAAACTAGCAAAGTAATTACTGGTAAAGCTTTAGCAGAGTCTAGAACTATAACAGAAGGAATGAAAGAAGCTTCTACTGACATAGATAGAATATATAAAGAAAAAAGTGTTGGTGGTTATAACGAAATAATAGACAGGATAAAGGGTAAAAAAGAAGTTATTGATCCTATTACAGGAGAAAAAACAATAAAACAAGGTAAAGATTTTATAAAACAATATACAGAAATATATGAAGGCCATGCTAACTATCCTGAGAGAAAAAGGGATCTTTATGATGCTATGGCTTATGACCCTACTTATGGCGTATTGGGTAGTATTATGAAATACGACGCTTCTAAAGGCACTACTATGGCTGAGCATATTCTTGGTAGACTTAAACGAGGTAAACATATAGATGTTGCTAATATAATTTTAGGTAAAGACGCTCAAAGACAATTTACTAAAAACTTAGATGCTGCAGAGATTAAAGAAGTTGAAGCAAAACAATTAACAGCTGAAGAGTTAACAGACATATCTCTAGCTAAAGAAAAAATACAACAAGCACCTAATCTTAGAAAATCTTTAGTAAAAGGTGAAGAAAAAGGTATTAACCAAGAGTTAATAGATAAAGTTGAAGCAACTGTAGTTAAAACATTTGGAACTAAAATACCTAATCCAGAAGCAAAAGGATTTAGAAAATCTATAGAAAATAGTTATAAAACAGAACTTAAAAAACCTATAGCTGATTTAATGGG
>TARA_R100000329_G_scaffold33047_2_pt1 | contig 12705 bp, 25 predicted proteins | sample TARA_R100000329 | Tara Oceans TARA_R100000329 (sample SAMEA2620783) | marine metagenome | biome: marine biome (ENVO:00000447); feature: surface water layer (ENVO:00002042); material: "saline water (ENVO:00002010), including plankton (ENVO:xxxxxxxx)" | depth 5 m | reverse complement strand
CCCGGTGTGGGAGCAGGAATACAACACTGATGAATATACAGGAGAAGTGATAGAATGAGCGAAGAGGAATACGAAGACGAGCATGACGATGAAGATGAGGACGAGGAAGAAGTCTGTGATCATGAGTGGGAGGTTGACCGAGTGACTGATTGGAGTATGCACGGTGATCGCATAGTCCATGTTGATGTTCAGATATACTGTTCCAAGTGTGAGGAATACGGAAACACCGATTGCTCATGGGAATTTAGTGACGATGAGGTGATTTGAGATGACGTACAACGTGAACGAGAAGATAGCGGAACTGGAGATGAAGATGTACGAACTGACGAACGAGGCAACTACCCTCGAGCAGGAGTACAACCAACTGAAGACGATGGAGAAATGCGCCACACGAGACTGGCACGACTGGGAGTGGGCCGGGAGGGATGGCACCTTCACCCACGTCCACGAGTTGAATCTCAGGTGCAAGGACTGTGGCGTGGAGTGGTCGTACCAATTTGGCACTGACCAAGCGCCAGTACTATTACCTGATAGTAATGATGAGGTGAATGAGGAATGATGACAAAAGATGAAAGAAACAAAATGAACAAAGAATTGGACGCATTGGTAGCGCGAGAGGTGACCGTGTCAGTAAGCACACTTGGCATCGTCAGGAGCAATCACGGCTTTCACGCACAGATGAGCATCAAGGGTGAGTTGCAGAACCTCCCTGATACCGATTGCTACAGGGTTGTAGTACCTGAGAACGAGTTCATATCGGACACAGACCAAACGTACGTGTACTTCAGGGCGAGCGATGTGTATTTCATCAACCCGTTCGTGTCAACAGGGGTTGTAATTTCCGTGAGGATTGACACGCCTGACTGGGCGACATCAGATGAGGAGGAAGAGAAATGATACGAAAATGGATAACGAGAATGATAGAGACAGAAGTAGAGCGTAGGATGAAGGAGTTGGATCTATACGAGGTGTCCCAGAACTTGGACATCGACGCCAGCGACATCGCTGAGCACATGGACATCGACGCCAGTGACATCGCAGGTGAGTTGGACACGTTCGAGGTGGCTGAGAACATCGAACTCAGCAACATCGTCCATTACCTTGACATCGACGCTGAGAGAATGGCGAAGGCTGCGTTCAAAGATGGGACGTTGTGCAAGTCTGAGATGGCGTCGGAGATGACGTCTGAGATCGACATGGATGAGTTGGCGACCCTAGTCGTCGACGAACTCCTCAGCAAGAGCAGGTACGGGTACTGCCACCCGGAGTTCTTCGACGAGATTACTAACAGGGTGAAAGTAGAGGTGCAACCATGAGCAAGTGGAAGATAACCGACACCGTGGCAAACGTGTACACCGGTGAGATGTACATCATCGTGGACGAGGAGAGGATGAAGGTCGATGGAAAGAAGACCATCAGCGTCTACACACTCGCGTGGGACGATAGGGAGATCAGGGTCAACGAGCACTACATGTCGAACTTCATGCACTACAGGGGCGAGGAAGAATGAGCAAGGTAATTGACAGCACCATCGAGTACGCACTGGAGTACCTCGGCACTGTCGCCAAGCAGGTCGACGGCATGAGGATACCCGACAGGACTTGGACCTACATGCTCTCCCGCATGGACACGCTGGACACGCTCCAGTCGATCGTGCAGGACAGCATGTCACAGCATGCGGCTTGGATAAACCAGAGCCTGATGATGATCAACGAGGAGCCGCTCGACATCGTGGGGTGGCAGATGCTCATTCAGGACATTTCTTCTGAGACAGGAGTACACCCCAGCATCCTAGCGGGGCTGGAGATAGCGGTGAACGCTGACAGGGCCAAGCCGTTGGTCACGGTCAAGGGACCGATGAGCATGGCGTACGGCGAGGGCATCTCGACCGAGGCCGTGATGGTCGTCATGCAGATGGCCAAGCAGGGGATGATCGATCAGGACAAGGCGATCGAACTGGCGAAGAAGTCAGAGGTCCCCATCTACGATCATGAGAAGCAGGTTGAACTCATGGCCAAGCAGATGGGCTTGGACGTTTCGGAGTTGGATGGCATCGAGCCGCCGTACTCGGGGGACGATGTGTTCATGTTGTAATTCATACTTAAAGGAGCAAAGAAGGAGGAATGAGAAGAATGAGCAAAGCAAAGAGAAAGAACAAGAGATGGACGAATGCAGAGGACGAGCAACTCCTGTCACTGTGGGGTGAGGTAAGGCGTGGAGACCATGTCCAGAGGCGGAGGATCGCAAAGGGGCTAGGTAGGACCGAGGCCTCATGTGGGCAGCGGTTCAACACGCTCAAGAGGCGGGGTAGAAACACCCAACAAGATGAGTATAAATCAGTGCTGGAGTTCTTCGAGAGCCACAAGCGCACGTCGGCCAAGGAGAGGAAGCAGCGGCTCGTCATACAGGACACCATCGACAAGATGGAGGTACTGCTAGGCAGACTCAGGAAGGTGTTGGAATAATGTTGTGGCACTACGAGGACTTGTACAATTTCTTTGAGGAGAAGAAGGATGACGCAGTATGCTTGATTGTCGCTGATGTTCACAATGCTACAGGAGAACCATATGCCATACTTCACTGGGTACAGGAAGTGAATGAAGGACCGTATCGTGAGTATGAGGTCACTGAGACCATGCCCGCCGTCGGCGCAGAGGAGTTTGACAATTGGGATGGGGTTCGTAAGTTAGTACGGTTAGCGTTCGCTAATGACGTTCCTGTATATCAAGTTAGAAGAGGGAGGTTGGAAGCGTGACTGACTTCAGCATCAAACCAAACGGAGTCAGGATCAGTCAAGAGGGATTCAGCAAGGACTACCGTACAGTGGCGGGACAAATGCAGATTCCCTTCGCTAACAGGAGACATCACCAAAGCAATGACTACGCACAATTCTACCAACTGCACATAGGAGAGGAACTAGAGGAGGTATGCGAAGCGATGGAGAGGCTGGGGATAACACTGTCCTTCGCTCGTCTGATAGACGAGAAGCACAACTGGGAAGACTATCCTGACAGTGATGGCTTGTACGAGTACAATGTGAAGGGTGGAGTCGCTACCAAGGTGGAGTACAAGGGAGCCGAGAGGATTCTGTACTTCGTGACCGTTGCGGAAGGGGCGTACACTGAAGAGGGAGACAGGCCAATCGACCTAATCCCTAGAGTCCTAGAGGACGAGCAGATATTCACGGACGTCATACTGGAGTCACTGGGCATGGGCAACGGTCCCGATGTGGACCCGGCGATCAGTGAGTTCGAGGCAGACAGGGAGCAGTACGAGAACTGGTACTATTCCCTCAGTAGGGCCGAGAGGGAGGAGATGCTAGACGGGGGTTATCCCGCTCCTTCCATGATGTACGGGGAGATGAGCCCATGAACATATTCGTACTAGACAACGATCCCGTGAAAGCGGCGCAATACATGGACGACCAGCGAGTGAGCAAGATGATAATTGAGTCCGGCCAAATGATGCGGGCGGCTCTCGGTCGTCATGGTATGACTGAGAGAGACTGTCGGCAGTTCGGCATCCTCACCAAGAGTGGAACGCCGTGGCGCATCACGCACAAGAATCATCCTTGCACACTGTGGGCTGGTGACTCACGCACGAACTTCATGTGGTTGGCGACCCACGCTCTCGCACTGTGCCGGGAGTTTGAGCAACGCTACCTCAAGGAACATGCTTGTCGACAACCCATCATGCACATGATAGATTGGATGGACAACATCCCCGAAGGTGACTACACACCGTTCGCTCAGGCCATGCCCGACGAGTACAAGCACGAGGATGCCGTCACGGCGTACCGTGCGTACTATCACTCCAAAGTACACAGTCCGGGTGGTGTGCGCTACAGGCACACGAGCCCACCTGACTGGTGGCGAGGAGCAGAGGTGATAGCATGAAGAGGTTCCCAAGGTCGAAGGGCAAGATACAGGCACTGAACATCTGTATCATGCAGTACACAGTGGTGGAAGGTCATGGCGCAGAGTGGGTTATATCAGAGGGGTATGATACATTCGGTGCTCCTCTCATTTGCACAGTGGAGGATGTTGAGTGGGCCATGGATTACCTATGGGAAAGATGTCAGAAGGTGGTAGAATGAGTGAGAAGTGTGATTACACCATAGGTTCGGACGAGATGGAGGACATACGCACCTTCGTTAAGGAGCGATGGAACTACCCCTACTTAGGCAGGGGTATGGCTGACAGGATGCAATCAATCCAAGATTCATATGCAAAGAAATTAGACGAGGCAGGTTTGAAAGTAATATTCGTGCCAACAGGCAACGACACGACAATGAGTGAATTGTTCACCGGCAAGAAGGGCTACTACACGATAGTCGAGAAAGAGGTGACAGAATGATCGATAGATTCACCAGCATAAAACACGCGGAGTTTGAACTGCTCATGAACATGCTCAGGGAGACTGACATACAGGGGTGGGCCGAGACCGGGGTACCCGGCATCCGCTCGCCCAAGGACGCAGACGACGAACATGCCCTGAAGAGGGCACGGAGTGCAGTGCAGAACGTCAGGAAGGTCATCCTGAACATGGCGGCGAGGAGGGTTCCCTTCCTCCCCGAGGGCCATGTCTACGAGGGATGGGACGGCGACAGGAGTGGCCTGATACCACCAGCACATGAGGAGTGGGACTGATGAGCATGAGGGACGCACCAACCAACTACCCAGATGGGATGACGGCTGCGGATCACGCGTACCTCGATGGTGACCACCCACCGTGCGAGCATGAGCACTGGGTGATTGACACGAGCAGCAATCCAGTCGAGGAGTACTTCAACGACAGCGAGGCTGAGGGTACTATCATGCTGAGAGTAATCTGTGAGGACTGCAACACCATTGGCTACGTGGAGTACGAGGCCAAGTTCAGGGAGGTTGTCTTCGATGTATGACGACAGGGACTATGACAAAACCATGATGAGAGTATCCGACTTCATGCCCGGTGGATACATCAACGACAATGGCCACAAGAGGTCGCTCGTTGATGCTGACTTCCATGCGGTCATCGACGACGAACCCATGCCCATGTTGTTCTCCATGCCGGTCAAGACCTGCTTCGACGAGTGCCCAAGGTGCAGATCGGAGACGCACGAGGATGGGTTCGTCGCCGTCTTCGAGGGTCATGTGCTAATGCCATGCTGGGAATGCAAGAGCATCGTTATACTTACAAACCAAGAAGCAGACGAGATAACTCCCGATTGGAGGCGTGAACTATTATGACGTTTGAAGTAAATGAGGATATGAAGCAGTGGGCGAAAGAGCATTTTGGGTCGATAGGCATCGGTGGTATATGGTCACCTGATGGTGCTGGTCTGACCTATCAGAAGGTGGACGAGAACACATGGAAACTCGTGAAGAGGATGAACCATCCTGATGTCATGGAGAACCATGCGAGGTTCGCCACGCTGATGATGTCGGTGGGCATCAACATGGCGGAGGGCGAGCAGGTGGACTACGAGCCACCCACGAACCCGGAGCAGGCCTACATCATGGAGCAGCAGCACAAGATGGAGATAGCGCAGACATGGACGCACGACTGCGGCAAGAGAATCTGTGAGATGGATCTGGACAAGGCCGTCGCCCACTTCGTCAGCGACCAAGAGGTGCTGCTTGAGACAGGTGACACCGACACCGTCGAGGTGTGGGCGTACAAGTTGCAGTGCCCGGAGTGCGATGGGGAGATCAACATGGACCCCGATGACTACCACCTGCTTGCCGGTGATGACCTGTTCATGCAGTTCGTCGACTCTGACGGCACCGTTCTCAGGGCCATGACAAGGAGGCAGATGATCGAGACTGCGGATGCTAACGAGTTGGGAGTGCTCGTGGGCACGTCCTCTCCGAACACAGGGGCCAAGGTCCCACCGTGGATGTGGGGAACGTACTGCAGGGTGATAGGAGATGAGGAGGAGTGAGTGCTAGGATCATCGAGCACTGCAGAAGATGCGGTGCACGAAGGATCATGTGGAATCATCACGATGGCACCCTTCTGTGCAAGGAGTGTTTCGAGGATGTCAGTACCGAAGAATAAGCACAAGGGAAAGTACTGTGCGAACTGCAAGAGGCAGAGGAACCTCGTGTGGGACCCGGAACACAAGTTGTGCTATGACTGTTTGAGAAGGTGAGAGTAATGGGAGAGGAGCCGATATGGAGAACTTCCAGCATGGAAGGAAAGTGGATGGACGGAAAGGGAGACGTGGCTGTCAGGCGCGTCGACTACTACGACAAGATATGGGTGGACTTCCGAATCATGAACATGAAGGAAGGTAAGAATCAACACACGCGTCATGGACTGAGACTGACGGTGGAACAACTGAGGGAACTGATGCCAAGACTGAGGGAGTTCTTGGATGAGGTTCAAGATGAGATGGAAGCGAAGGAGAGGATTGGAGATGCCAAGCAGCCATGACAGGAAGATGACGACAGCGCTGCGGCACTCGATCCACGGACAGTCGAAGGATTACACGATCCACCTCTCCGTTGCTCTTCAGATACCCGTGCCTGTGGTGGAGAAGGCCAAGGAACTACACGAGGTCATGTTGAAGCACCCACTGTGGGACAACAGGAGAACACCACACGGCCTGCTCGTTGATTGCCTGTACATCACCGCCAACCGCAACGGACACAAAATCACAGTGAAGAAAATGGTCGAGGTCTCGAAGAAGGTGCTAGAGATCAGCACACAACCAAGACCGAGGGAGTGGACCGACGCATACTCCTTCGTGGTAGAGGAGGTGCTTGGGTGAGGTTCACTCAAGCGTCGAGGATACATGAGTCAATGAGGATAGGGAGACCCAAGGCCAGTCTCGTATCGAAGATGGAGTCGGTTGACGACGCGATACAACTGCATCAATTATTCTTCCCCAAGAGTAGATTGCTCACCAGATCGGAACTAGCGAGCATGTTCGCCAAGGAGGTGGGTGTGTATGTCGACGTCGTCATGGACGTGCTTGGTGAGGACTCGCTGTGGATGGCCCTTGCCAATGAGAGCAACAAGTCAGCATCAAGGAACTGGTCGGTGATGCAAGCCGTTCAGTATGCTGAGAGCGTGGCTGCTGGTGCAGTCAAGATACTCGACGTCGCGCACATGATGGACGAGATCGAGGCGAGGTTGTTCTGGCGCTTCATTCTATCAGATACTATCATGACAGAAGTATCATTTATCAGATCCCTATCAAAAGGCAAGGTTCAACCCGATATTCTCAAGCGACACATGTCCATCAAGGGTAGTGAAGAGTTGATTCGCATACTCTTCGATGACCCAGAGTCATTGGACGCAGGTGGTAGGTGGTACGAGGAACCGAGCCTCGCGCTCATGCCGAGGCACTTCCTACCCTATCTGGCCACTGATGGGCCCGACAGGGTGCAGGAGTACAACGGTGGTGTGTTCCAGAGGATCATGGACAAGGGCAGCACCAAGATGCTGCACGTCCTCAATGAGATAGACGGCTCCCGTCTGGTGTGGCGTGACAGGAGCGGGAGACTGGTGCCAAGGGGCAAGGCCCCCATACTCGACTGGGATATTCGTGGGCCAGTAATACTCGAGGCCATACCACACAACGATCAGATCAATGTGTACGATGCAATATTCCCACGCTATCCCATGCTCACCTTGGATGAGAGGTTGAGCAGGTTCCAAGACATGCTCACGAACGAGCCAGTGACCATACACTTCCCAAGCGAGGTGGAGCACTGGAGTTCACTCTCCTACTTCATGGATGACGACATCGTCAGATTTCCCAATCCAGCGCCCTATGACCCCTCCGAGGACGGGGGCTACACGCTGATGCGATCCCTCGCTCGCAAATACTTCAGGGTGCATTCCTTCAGACAGACGGACGAGGGTCTGATGGTCAAGGTCAACATCGTGGATGGCATCGAGGACCATATCGTCGTTGGTACTTTCATGGTGAAAGAACAGTTGGCAAGTGAACTTCAATTCAGCATAAAGAGAAGGACCCCACTCAGTCCGAGGAAGGAGTGGCAGGTCATTGACAAGGAGTGCATCGTGCTAGAGGTGGTGGTGCCCGAGATCGATAGGGAGTCCCTGCAGATACTACAACCACTGCCGATCGCGGTGCATGATGACAGGGGCATCTCGGACGTCGTGCAGTTGGTTGACCTACTCCATGGAGAGGATTGAATGGACGATTGGTCATACGCATTGGGCTTCATGGTCTCCGACATCAGGTTCCACGTCAGTGTCACACGCGCTGGGAGCAATGACCTAGGCTTCAGACTGAGGAAGTACGCATGGTGGAAGACACTGTTCAAGCATGACAGGCAGGATCTGTTGGAACTCATCGAGGACGAGTTGGACAAGTTCGGCATCCCACTGCTGGAGACGTACTATGAGGAGGAAGATATTCTCAAGTTCGACGTACTCTTCACCAAGTCAGGTGTGAGGGAGCACCTACGGGATAAGGCCAACTTGGATCTGTTCCTGTGGTGCAGGGACAATCCGATGCCAAAGGACTTCGATGCGTTCGTTGCTTGGGCTGGTGAATTTGAATTTCATACTTAAAGGAGTAAAGGGGTATTAATGATGCAATGGAATGAGAAGGCGAGGCCGAAGAACCTGAGTCACATAGTTGGACAAGAGGATTTCGTCGAGGATGCGAAGAAGTGGTATGATCTCGATGCATGGCCCAGTGCCCTATTGTTCGTCGGTCCACCCGGTGTGGGTAAGACGACATCAGCGAGGGTCGTTGCACGTCTACTGCTCGGTGAGTTCTTCGACCCGGTCAACTACTTGGAGACAAATGCGAGTGACGACAGGGGCATCGACTCCATACGAGGTGAGTTGAAGACGTTCGCTGGCACGAGGCCCATCGGGGCTGACAGGAGAGTCGTGCTACTGGACGAGGCTGACGGACTCACACCAGCAGCACAGGACGCCATGCGTCAGATCATAGAGAACTTCTCCGACAACTGCATGTTCATACTCACGGCCAACAGGGCTGACAAGATCAGACCGGCCATCAAGAGCAGGTGCACCACATACAACTTCAAGCCCCTAACCCCGAATCAGGGAGCAAGGCACTTGGAGAACGTCTGTAGAATTGTAGAGTTGAATGAGACACTCATCGACGCATGGAAGCATGACTTTCCACGACTCGTTCGGATCATGAACGGTGACCTCAGAGGCTGCGTCAACATACTTCAGTCACTGAAGAAAGAGGCCAACGCCCTCACTGAGAGGTGCAAGGACATCGACATGGTGGCAGACGCTGCCGTATCTTCGTTGACCGATGACTGGATGCAGATGAGAGTCAGCCTGCACAACGCCCTCGACGGGGGCAGCACCAAGATGATGGTCATGCAATCATTCTACCAAAACATATCGTCCTTCTTCGAGATAGGAGAGGACAGCAACAGGCTGTGGGACATACTCGCAGTCTACTCAGACATGATGATTCGCATTCACGAATGGCCTGACAACAGTTATTCGTTCGTGGATTGCTTTGTAGCGAAACTAAGAAAGGAGTTGAAATAAATTGACTGAAGAATATGAGTACGAGAATGAAAGCGAAGAGGCCCCGAAGGGCTTCGGAATGAAGACAGCCAAAGAGTCGTCGATGCCGAAGGGTGTGCAGATCAGGATTGAGAAGCATGCAGAGAGGACAGGCGACTCCGTGGAGGAAGTGACGAAGTTCTTCCTTGATAGCATCAAGGACGACTACGGCTGCGAGAACTGGCAGGATGAAGACGAGGACCTCCTCATCGACTGGGCAGAGCAGTGCTTCGTACAACTACGCAGGAGTACCGTCTCAGGTGGAGCGAACACGACATGCTTCGTTGGCTGCTTCATAGGCATTGACGGAAACAAGAGAGACAGAAGGGAGAGAATGGTCAGCAGGGCCAAGAGGGACTACACGATGGACCCCAACCAAGCCATAGGCAGCGGCAGGATAGGCGTCTACCAGAAGAAGGGTGACCAATGGGTCATCGAGACCGTCAACGGCGTCATCGACACACTAGAACCAGTCGACGCCGCACCATCTATGGGATTCATGGCTGACGGAGACTACATCTGTCTCCTTGGTTCAGCCACCGGGAGGCCAATGCCACCCACTCTCATGGGGAGGCACTTCTTTTTCCTCGGCAACGACGAGAGCAAGTTCGAGAGCAACATCCAGATGTGGAGGGTCGACTGTGTTGGGGATACTGTTGACATGAAAGTAAAGATCGGTGAGCCCTGTAGGATATACGTCAGGCCACCGAACGATAATGCACCGGACGCCTTCAAGGACGTACTCGGTGTGTCCATGGGATTCGAGGATTCCATCAAGTACACTGACGACTTCGTCGGCGAGGCTGAGAGGAAGTTCCTACACCCATCCAGATTCATGACAAGCACAGACTTCCACGATTACTTCGTACCACTGGAGGATCTCGCAGAGGCCTACGAGTCCGGCAGCAGGTCCTTCGAGATCAACGGAGAGCAAGGTAGGGCTGGTCCCATCGTGATAACGAAGGGCACCGTCAACCGGCTAAGCACCGAACCAAGGGAGAGCGAGTACGACCAGACAGGAAGAAACTTCTCGCTCAACCTCACGAGCATCGGGCTTCAGAGCATGCACGGCCAAGGCCGTGGATCTGAGGTCACCTGCTGGGTGAGCGGTGCCTGCTACGACTCAACCGACCCATTCGTCGCGAGGAAGGACGATGGTCACATAGAGTGGGCTGAGAAGTCCACCGTCCTCATCGTAGGACGAATAGGCATGTCCGTCATAGACGGCGAGAAACTCCCTAAGATGAACGTCTTCGGTGTGTACGCCGACCCACGCAGGGTTAGACCCCGTGTGGGTGGTGGCAACACCGGTAGAGAGCAATTTGAGTGAGGTGAAAAAGAATGGCAAAGAGAACATTGGCAGAAATAAAGAAAGAGAACGACGAACTGAAGGCGAGAGCCGAGATGGCCTCGGCCTTGGAGCAGCAACTGGCTAGGATGCAGTTGACGCAAAGCCTGCTTGAGAAGCATGCGAACACGGTGATGCAGGCAAGCCAAGCGCTCCTACGGGACATAGAGGCACTGAACAAGGCAAGTGGAGGACAGGGCTGATGGCTGGTTTCGGAGCAGCGAAGAAGATGCAGGAGGACAGGGAGGAAGAACTCCCAACCGTTAGTACTCCTACCAAGACCAAGGCCAAGAAGGAGATCGATCCGTTCGCGGACCTACGCGCAGAGTTGGGACTGCTGCACCAGCAGCAGCCAAAGAGCACCCTGTTCGCCTTGATCGCAGGACATGAGAACACCGGCAAGACAGCCATCGTCCTCGATGCGTACAGAAGATACTTGGAGGGTGATGGAAAATGAGTGAGAAGAAAGGACAACTGTGGATACTGGACTTCGATGGTGGTGGAGCAGGGACGGCATCGGCCTTCCATGCCAACAACGACCAGATTCGATGCTGGGACCCTTGGGTCATGCAGCAGGGAGACAGGACGGCCTACGACTACCCCGGTACCCACGATCGTGTGATGAAGATCATGCAGTTCGCAGTGGACATAGCAAGGAAACAGAACACTCCTGATTATACTGGTGACAGATTGTGGGGCCTACACGTCACTGGTGTCGATCTTTGGGATGGAATTTGCGTCAACAATATGAGAATAATCGATCTCAACCTAGCCCGTGATGGAATCGAAAGTGCCGATTGGAACGTCAAGGTAGGTCACCAGTGGGACTGGGCGATAAGAAAGACCCGGTTCCACCAACTGACCGCCCTGTCGAGGGCTCTGGTCAAGGCTGGTGTCAACGTGTTCTGGGAGACCCACCTGCGCATGACGAACTACTCGTTCGGGAAGAACGAGGAGACGGCGAAGTGGAGGCCTGACTGTGAGAAGGCTACAAACAACTACGTCTACCAGATACTCCTGTGCGAGAGGAACGACATCTACGACGATGAGCGAAGGGACATCATACGCAGTGAGTTCACTGTCACCTTCGACAAGAGCAAGACGAACGCTGAACTACAGGGACAGCGAAGGACCATCCTAGTCACAGAGGCAGGCAAGCCTGCTCGATGGATAGGCCTTCCAGAACTTACTGATGGAAGTCTTTAGATGACGGAAGTATCACTTGACAGGAAGGAACTGCTTGGTTTCGTCACAGGATTCGGAGATGTCGAGGACTTGCGACTCGAGGTCGCAGGGACTCGCATCACCGGTCAGGTGGGATTCTCAACGCACTACCTCAGACGATCACTGGTGGTCGATGCCTCGTGCATCGCTAAGGAGGGTATGATAGACATAGGCGATACGGCCAAGTTCATACTCTTCTGTAAGAAGGCGAAGGCGGTTCAGATAACCCTCAAGCAGACAGGGAGCGGCAAGTTGCTCTATGTCAACGCGGGAAGCATGAAACTGCAGTTGCCCACACCAGACAGCATAGTGAGTCACAGCAAGACCCCACTCGTGCAGAAGATCGTCGCCAAGTCAAGTGACTCGATGTGGACGACGTGGATGACAGGCACCTCAAGAGAAACGCCCTTGGAAGTACATGGTGACATTGACGCTAGGGATCTCAAGAGCGTAGGTGGCATGAAGGGGGTCATTGGGGCTCCTGTGTTCAAGGTCATGATCAACGCAGAGGAGCGGGAGTTCTCCGTGCAGGCTGGCAAGAAGCACACACCACGACTGTTTTTCACGACGGAACTACGGAACCCACAGGGTCCGAATGCCACGATAGG
>TARA_R100000329_G_scaffold5959_1_pt1 | contig 12749 bp, 16 predicted proteins | sample TARA_R100000329 | Tara Oceans TARA_R100000329 (sample SAMEA2620783) | marine metagenome | biome: marine biome (ENVO:00000447); feature: surface water layer (ENVO:00002042); material: "saline water (ENVO:00002010), including plankton (ENVO:xxxxxxxx)" | depth 5 m | reverse complement strand
GTTGTAGTGAACCCTTCTTTAAAACCAGCGAACCTATCGCCAAGAGTTACTTTTCCTCCTGCACCAGTATTATTGGGACCTATTCTAGGATTAACATTCAAACCTTCAATACCTCGACCCATTCTTTGGCCAAGTAATTTTCCTTCTGCTCTATTTTGTGGACCACCGCCACCATAATAACCAAGTGCCACCGCTGCTGCTTGGTACGGATCAAGTTTACCTGCATTCATTTTCATTGACGCAAGTTGACCCATTGTAAGCCCAAGGATAGGTGCAACTGGCGCGATCATCGCTCCAATAGTACCTAGATAAGGAGCAATCTCCTTTGGTATTAAAGCGTCACCTATATCATCAAATACATCTCTGATTCCCATTTATTCTCCCGATCCTGATCCCAGCGGAATCTGTATAACTTTTACTTGTATATCTTTGGCTTTATGAACTGACCAGGGTTGGCCACAGTTACTGCAGGTGCCGGTTGCCTGTTCTTCTGAATCTACTTCATTTCCACAGTTTTTACAATATATTCTCTCATATACTTCAGGTTGCAGAATAGGCACTTCCTTGCCCTCTATCATCTGAGTTCCCAGTATTTTAGATTCTTGTATCTTTTTCACTATGATATCTCCAATACCGATACAATTACGTGTAAAGCACCACCAGCGCTAGCCGTAACCTTAATTGCATCACTGTCTTCAACAATCAATGGCTGAGATAATATCTCTGTGGCTGTGTTTGCAGCTATTGATAAAACACTGGTTATGTTTATGTTAGCACCCACACTCGCGTCTGTGTTTACAACGTCAGCTGTCACAGCACCTCCCGATACATTACAAATACGTATAGATCTGATTATTGCTTGTACAGGTTTTTGTGGTGGTGTGGTGGATACATCAGCTGTCGGAACAGTATAAACTGTTGTCTGTGCTGTGTTTGCCAAAGCAACGCTTCTATTTTTATATACGTCGCTCATCCTAAGTACCAGCTCCTTGCTGTTAACTCTTCACGTAAGTCTTGTTGATACGTAAAGTTCAACTGGTTAATTATGTTCTCCAGCTCACGAATAAGAATATCTTGCTGCTGCCTATCAAACGTATCTTGAGGTAGTGGTAATCTTGTAATATTAATTTTTGCCATTATCTTGCTCCGTCTGGTCTTATATCTAATCTAACTGTTCCAAACCTCCAGTTTGAATCCAAAGCATTACTAGATACTTTTACGTTTGCTTGTCTGCCTCTACCTCTTACAGAAAAGAATTTTGTTGTAGGTGTTGTAGTAGATGTAAAAGATCGTGTGTTTGTGCTTGCTGGATAGTTTGCAAACTCTATTTTTATATCTGTATTTCCAACCTGGTTTTTAAAATCAGGTATAACACGCGAGCATAAAAAGACTTGATCTCCTTCTTCTAAATCAAAATCACCACTTGTAATCTGACAATCCATTGAGGCGCCGTCATCATTAAAACCTGTTTCATGTCTGTATAAAGTTGTGCAGCCTGCAGTAACACCAAGTATTGTGTTGTTATTTGGTAGTGAGTTTTGATCATATAAAGTTGCATAAGGTTCAGGATAAACACCTCGGTCAACCCAAGAAGTTCTAACAAACCCATCATTAGTATACCAAACACCTTCCAGATAGTTATAGGTAACACTTCTATCTAAATAGTTAGAACCTGATGATGCATAGAACCAAGTCACTTCATTAAAGTCTGTATTAACAGCGATAGAAACTTGTCCATTTGCTGTTGCGTTAATATCGTCAAATACAAAATCTTGTACAGTGCAGTCTAGTTTTTTAATTGCACCATCAAACTGATAAAAAGCGGTTTGGCTCATCCAGTAAGTAACACCATTTACATCTGCAACACAGTTTGCAGAGATAGCGCCACAGTTAGCACCAATCTGGTTTAGACCAAAAATAAAAGGCGGACCAATATTGTTTAGAGCGTGCAGCGCTGTATCTGTCCAAACAAGAATAGAACCCCTAGATCTTTTTGCTGCAACAATTTTAGATCCATCTTGTATTCTAAAAGATCCTGCTGTGTTTGTACTTGCTGGTGACCATGTGTTAAAATCTTCTTGTGAAGAAAATCTTAAAAACAAGTTATCTTGTGTTGCACTGGTTCCAATTGTTGTTTCTGTTCCAAATAAAAATATATGTCTATCAGGAGATGAAACTAATAAAATTCTACTAGCCGTTGGAGCTGCTGATATTTTTACAGCTCTGGCTGCTGTTCCGCCAGACAAGTCCCAACGATACAATGCATCATTATTTCTAATGGCTAACAAATCTTCACCAAACGTATCTAGTGACCAATATGTTGCCTCTAGTGTAACAGAGCTTGTTGTTCTCGGTGTATTCCAAGTACCTGCGTTCCATACTCCAGTACCCCATCCAAAACCAAAAGTAGATCTATCTGTACCAACAGTTATTTGATATTTTGCATTACCTGTACCTCCTTGAGAACTAGCCGTGCCAGACGCGTTGCTTGTGTGAGTGACTTTATAATTGTTGCTGTCAACAATCTCTGTAATTTCAAATTCATTATTCATGTCCAATCCTTGAGCAGTAGAAAAAGAATCAAACGTTACAAAATCCCCGATCCCCGCTCCATGGTTGTTATGAGTAACAGTCACTATTGGTGATCCACTAGTCATGGCAAAAGGACCGGTCAACGCTGCTTCAAGTCTTATTGGTGTGATGTCATAAAACACACCTTCAACATATACGTATAGCTTTCTGTCTGTTCCCAAAGCTAAGTGACGAACACCTGATAAAGAAACCCAAGCTGTACTAGCTCTAACAACTCCCACGATTTTTTTACCTGTAACAACTTTTTCCCAACCACCTATTTTTTCCGGTAGTCCTGTTCTGAATCTAACGTTTTTAGAATCAACCCATTTTCCTTCAGCCCCATAGGTTGTTGTTTGTTTGTCTATGCCTGGTGCAAATTGTGCTTTTACTAATGCCATATCAACCTTTCGGATATTTATCCTTAACAGCTTTTATGGTTGCTTTCCAACCATCAATACCGTTGTGGTAAATATCATCTAGTTGATCTTCTATGCTTGGATACTCTTCTTTTCTATCTCTTTGGTATTTGTTCGCTTTATACTCAGCCTCTAGTTCAGCTTTTTTTGCGGCTATGTTAATATCTGAAATAGGTGTAGTTCCCTCATGCCATGTAATCTCATCTATGGCAGGTGGATTTATAGTCATATCATGTTTAATAGATACTTTTGCGTCCGGGTTAATCGCCAATATTGCGTCCATAATAGTAATACTCATGCGGCAATCTCGAAAATAGTATAAACGGCTTTTGCGTTTAAGTAATAATTGTAGTTATTTGTTTGTAACCAGTGACCTCTACTTGTATTGACACCAAATCTTACATTGTATGTTCTTGCTGAAGTATTGTTTGAACTTGACTCGTATGCTTGACATGTAAACTGATTCCAAATTCCACCTGAACCTGTTGTGTTTGCAAAAGCACCAATGTTTGTAGTATTGTTAAAAATAGACCATATAACAGTTCCACCCGCAGAAGCATTTGTAACTGCGCTTGATAAAACATGCAGCAGCTGACTGTTATTTGCCACCGGTGTATAAGATTGCGACATCACTTGAATTCCTTCACTCGAGGTAGGAGTTGAAGCATCAAAAGGAATGACTGAAGTAGTATCATAGTTACTACTACTTACTAATGTTTGCATTTTTAAAAGTCTACCCGTAACAGGTAATCTTGCTGCAGGCACAGTTCCTGATGATAGATTAGATGCATTTAAATTTGTAATACTAGAACCATTTCCAGACAAAGCAGTTGTTGCAGACAACGTTCCGGTAACGTTTACCCCAGAAGACGTGGTAGCGAGCTTGGCGCTGTTGTTATGATATAAAGTAGCAGCTCCAGTAGATGTAAATACAGCTTGGTTTTCTGATAACGCAGCATTTGTTATTTGTACATTGTCACCACCTAAAACTAAGTCTCCTGTTCCTACATCTTTTACAATAGAATTATTACCGTCATGGAAGATTTCTAAATCATTACTATCTCCAAATCTTGCTTTGACATCATCGCCAAAATTTAGATTACCAGTCATTGTACCACCACCGGCACCAAGAACTGCATTTAATTGTGCTTGAATAGTTGTACTAGTATCTGAACCATCTAAGGTTTCAAACTCAGCATTACTAACACTTTGATCAGCAATTTGTGTTGCTACTATTGGTATCGTTGCATATTTTTTTGATTCGTATGTAGCCATGTTATGTCTTTATTATAAAATTAACAGAAAGATAAGGATTTAAAATACTAAAGGTATCATTAGCTCCTCCGAATGAACCAGAAGCAGTGTGATTATGGCCTCCTCCACCCCCGGTTTGACTCATACAAGCACTTGGGTATGTATAAAAAGGGTTAGTTTGTATTGATGAGTTGTTATCACCCATCGGAATAGATGCACCATATGTTGGGTGAAAATAGTTTGGAGTGATACCACCACCTGCATGAGTGATTAAGTGGTTGTGTGATGGAATCTCACTCACGGTTAGTGTGTGATTATTCACAGTAACAGAAACAGAACCTGATATGGTAGCAGTTGCAGTTGTAGCGCCACCTGTAGAAGCAAGAGCATAGGTTCCTGATTTACCAATCGGCATACGACTTGCTAAGTTTGGAACGTTAAAAGTGCTTGATCCATTTCCTGATCCATACAAAACTCCAATCAGGTTAAATAATGTGCTGTAAGTAGTACGTGAAACAGCTGCACCATCACAATTTAAATAACCTGTAGGTATATTACCTGCGGTTGCAGAGAAAGGTAAGATCATTCCTGTTTGAACTGTAAACGCTCCAGCCGAAGCTAGTTTACTATCTAGCTGTGTTTGTATGTCACTTGTAACACCATCCAAACGTTGAAACTCAGTATTATTTACAGATCCATCTGCAATGTTAGGTGCTTCTATTGGTATTGCGTATTTTTTGGATTCGTACGTTGCCATACTATTTCTCCATTATTTTCCAACCAAAATCCGTTCCCGTAAAAATTAACGTAAAAGCTGCGCCTTCTGTAGATACAGTTCCGTTAGCAGTTGATCCAAAAACTTTACCACCATTTGGATTTATGGTTAGTGCGTTTGTATCAAAGTGATCTGCAATATCTACAAAACCAATTTGATCACCGACTGTGGAAGCAGCTGGTGCTGGTAGTGTAATTGTTATTGGTGCGTTTGCACCTCCACCTGTATTTGATGTATTTATTAAAAGTCTTTGTCCCGCTACAGCTGTAAAAGTTGCACTGTTAACAGCAGTCGCTGTTCCTGCTCCGCCTGCAGATGAAACGATTGTATGAAAATTTGTTCCGTCTGATGCAATAACAGCTCTACCACCAGCCGGTATAATATCTGATGTGTTACCATTAGAACCTATTTTTAATTGAATTGAACCTGCAGCCGTACCGTCGTTTAAAATTATATATATTCTCTCAACTGCTGGCGCTCCTTGACATACAAATGCTGTTGAGTGTCCACTAAATCTTATAGCAGCTTGTCCCCATTCATTGTTTGCTACTGTGACTGGTCCTTGTAAATTTGATGTTAGTGTTAATGGACTGGAAGCTGCCCCTAGAGCTTTTGAATATACTGATGTAATCGCTTGTTCAAATGTATTTTCAAATGTGCTGTTAGTTGTTGCACCCCAAGAGTTTGACTCTTCTCCAGTTCCTATAAGTTTGATTCCTAGTCTAGTCGAATAAGTTGGCATTATGCTGCTTCTCCTTCAATTGTTCCAGCTCCTGATTCATCTACCTCAGTCCAAGAGCTTCCACCTGCCCCTGCAGTATCTACAGGAGTTAAAGGTATTGTAGCTGTAGTTGTATCATCTACATCGCTAAATGTAAACGTAGAAATTGTTCCAACAGCAGATGTCAAGGAGTTTCCTGATACATTTGCACCATATCCTATGCCTACACTATTTACTGATAAGTTGGCTTGTAATCCGGTAATTGCTTCATGTATTCTAATTTCTGGAATAACTGAGTTAACAGAGCTTGTCATAGACAGGCCAGAAACTGCAGCTACAGGAGACAATTGAACAACGGTTCCTGTGACACTGATGGTATTTCCCATACCGGCACCGTGTGTGGTGCAGTAATATCTGATCGTGTTGTGTGTGTTCTGAGGAACTGTAAACTCTACTTTTGCTCCAGGTTGCCCTTGTGTCCCTGTTACTACGACGCCATCGGTAATAGGGGCTCCTGCTGTTGTTTGAAATCTTAACGGGTGTGTTGCATTTGTATTGTCACTTACATCAAATATATATTTTCTACCTTTTGTCATTGCTAGTGTAGGTCGTTGTACACCATCAATTACAAATACATTTCCATATCCACCTACAGCCACTACAGTTACAACAAAAGTTGTGTCAGCCGCTGGTAGTCCTGCAACTTGTGAAGTAAGAGCAGAAGGAGCTGTTATTCCTGGACCTAATGTGACTGCACCAACAGCACTTGTTAAGCTGTTTCCTGAAACAGTAGCTAAAGCAGTTCCGCTAACAGATTGTTGCCCTGATGTAGCAGTGGTTAAACTGAAGCCTTGTTCTATTGCTGTTACTCCTCCTATCTCTTGACCAAGAGTTACAGTCATAGCTCCACCTCCAGTAGCCAGATGAATAGTACCATCTGCTGTCACACTACTAGGCGAGTTTAGTGTGGTGTTAAGACTTTGACCTGATATAACAGGCAGCACTTGAGGTGTTACAGAATTTTCACTAACATCTAAAGTAAAGCCATTTACAAAGTGAGTTTTGTTTACGGAATATGCGTTAGATAAAGTAAGTGTAAGTGTATTACTTGCAGGAGTAACTACAATTTCCGTTGCTCCTTCGCCCACAGCTCCGAAAGGCGCCTGTCCAAATGCGGTTGCTCCAAAAAACATTATTTAGCCTTCTTTAGTTCTTCTACTTCAGCTTTTAAGTCTTTGATTGCTTCAATAAGTAAACCAACAGTATTTTGATATTTCATTGTGTGAATATCTTTTAAACCATCACCACTTATAGAATTTTCATTTTCTTGAATGGTGACTAACTCTGGTACAATTTCTTTTACCTCTTGTGCAATAACACCAATCTCTCTTTCGTCAGTGCTTTTTCTAGTGTACTCAACACCTCTTAATTTACATACTTTATCAAGAGCATTTTCTATAGTTTTTACATCTTTTTTCAGACGGAGGTCCGAGAATGCGGTTATGTTATTGGTGCTTGTAACCGCGCCGTTACTAGCTGCAATTGTGAATATCTCAGTACCACTTTGGTTTCTATATATAAAATTTCCTACATCAACAGTTTGGAAATACATATGGTTTGAGTGTCTTTGTATTTTTCCCCCTGTTTCACCTGTCCAAGTACCTGCTGATAAAGCTAAATCTTTACCAGCCTCAATAATCCATGAATTAGAATCTGTGTATGCAGTTCTTGAGTTATTATGTAATATTTCAACATTACCGCCATTTGTGCAACGAATGTAATCAGCAGTGCTATCCGCATTTGCTATTCTTATATCGTTTCCTTCAAGTCTTAAATTTCCTGTTCCAGCGTCTCGTACATACGAGTCATTTCCATTGTGGAATAATTTTAAATCTGCACCTGCACCAATTCTTAATTCTAAGTTGTCTGCTGGAATTTCAAGACCATTAGCAGAGGTTTGAACAGTAAGTACGTTATTGTGATGAAGTTCTATTGCTCCTGCTGCATTAAAATTAGCTGATGCCTTACTATCGTCAGAACTTCTTATGCGAACACTGTCACCTAAAATTTTAAAGATACCGGCAGAGTCTACTATTTTTGAAGTACTGTCAGATGATTGATGAAAAATTTGTAGATCACTACCAGCACCAAATATGGCTTTTCCATTATCTGGGTATTTTACATCACTAGCTACTACCAAAGCACCACCAGCAGACATATCCAGTGTAAGAGCTGTAATACCTGTGCCACCATCATTACCATTAAATTTTATATCTTTATCTTGAGTCGCATTAGAAATAACAAGATCACTAGAACTGTTAGCAACAGAACCTATTTGTGTTCCACCGTCTTTAAATCTAATTACTCCATCATCAGAGTCTAAAGTTAATTCATTAGCTACATCGATTGCAAAGTTTCCACTATGAGCAATGTCACCAGTCATCGTGCCACCTGCTTTTGGCAAGGCAGCATTTGCTGTAGTGGTTGTAGAAGTTAATACTGAATCTCTTGCTGAAATATCTACGCCGTCAACAGTTTCTGAACCTGACATAGTTATATTAGCACCACTTAAAACTAGATTACCTGACATAGTTCCACCAGCTTTTGGTAAAGCGGCGTTTGCTGTGGTTGTAGTAGAAGTTAATACGGCGTCCCTAGCAGCAATGTCTACACCGTCAACCGTGCCACCAAGAGTTAGATTACCAGCAATATTTGCATTTGTACTATTGTCTTCTATAACTGCTTTAGATGCAGGTAGTGTACAAAATACATCTTTTGTACCTGCTCCAAAATCAACTAAACCATCCGCGTTAGAACTGGATATAACAGATGTACGTGAAAGTGTGTCTGGAGATCCACTAGTTACAGTTCCAACACCTATCTCAAAAGCAGAACCACCCTGTGCCTGAATACAGTAGTAAGTTTGATTAGTGCTACCTATTCCTGCTACAAAAGTTTCAAAACCAGTCTCAGCTCCAGCAAGATCAATAGTGGTTGTACCTGTGTCTGTTGTCGTCTCTTTGACTCTATCATTTACGACGAAGGCCATTTATCCTCCTATCCTAATCTGATGAGCTCTGATCCGCCGCCAGCTGTAGGGAATTGAATTGTAAATGTTCCGTTTGAAGCTGTAAAATCTCCACCAAACGCTAACACAACAACAGCATCATTAGTTGGGCCACCAGCGTCTTGTCTATAAATTAATGCACCATTCGCAGTGAATGAAGCAGAAGTCCAAGACACATTAGAAAATGTTGCGTACGCTGTTGCTACACCAGAACCACCAGCAACAGTTGCACCAGTTAATGCTTTACCGCCGCCTTGATAAGCATTGCCTGATGAGTTTTGTACTTCGGTGTTAGCCCCACCACCTGGATTAGTAGCATAAGCTGTAGTTGTAGCTCCTAAGTTTGCTGAAGAAGTATATAGCGCGATGTAGTAAGTAGCGCCACCATCAAAATCGTGACCACCTTTTAATAACTCCTGTTTGAACACGTTACAAACTGCTTGGTTAATTGCCATACTTTTCTCCTATTAAGGGTTTGCAGATGGTATAGGAATACGAATGCTCCCATCCCTAAACTCATCTCTTCGTTTTTTACCTAATTGTTCTTGTGCAAGTTGTGAGATAGCTTCTTTATAAGACATCTCATAAACTTGTTGGTCTTGTGGAGCTTTCAAGAACTTAAAAGCTTCACATAAGCAGGCATATAGTAAAACACGAGGAGCGTTCACGCTAATCCATGTTTTAGTATTACTACTTGATAAGCCTGTTGGTTTTTTAGTAATACCTATCTCAAATTTATACACTGCATTGGGCGTAGGTGCAACGACTATTGTACCCATATCCCAGTTTGCATAGTATCTGGGTTTGGCTGTTGATCCCACTTCTGGGGTGTCATAATACTCAGCCAAGAAATCTTGATCTACCCTAACCAGATCAAACCGTGTTCTAGGAGCTACATCTGTGTATAAAGTGACATATCTGATGGTTGCAATTTCTCCTATCTCAGGTTTACTTGGATCAGTTGAGCTATACCCAGGCAATCTGACAAACCTATTGTTAGCTGCTGTATTGCCGTTTACATAAACGTTATCGTTATTTAATTCAATATCTCTAAATATTCTGTGTTCAGAATGTTCTATAAAATCATTGATAATGGTGTCGGTTAAAACCTGATCGTCTGTTTCTGTATAAGCTCTAATCTGTGTTACTAGTTCTGCGTATGTTGTCATGCTAATAATGTAACAGGTCCAACTGATGCCCTGTCCCCTCCAAATTTTAATATACCACCACTTTCATAGTATTTAAAGCCTTTACCTCCAGCAGTTTCAAATTGATTAATGTATTCTGTTCTGTCATCTATCAATAATTTATTAGGACCACCGTAAGGACCTTTGTTGAAATTTGTTGCATAATTAACTGTTGCTGGCGCTCTGCCTACACCAGATCCTGGTGTTCCATAATTAGCTGTTATCCATGCTGTTTTTTGTGCGTTGTATGTCGGTCCTGTAGATAACACATCCCATGTATTATTTTTAGCAATAACTAAATCAACTAACGCATCAGCCTCAGCTCTTTTAGCAAGATTTTGAAAATAAGTTGATGGGGCAGCGTTTATAGCAGCTAGTTCAATACTAGGTGACATATCATACCAATCACCTCCCGATTCTAACAAACCAACACTTGTCGCATATGTTGCCACGGCTTGATAGTATTCCGTCAAAACTCCATCCATATCGACATACACAGTTGTTACTCCAGGAGTACAATTATCTGTTAAAAATTTATCTAGCGTATCGTTAGGACTAAAAGAAAAATTATCATTGTCTATCTTTGTAACAATATGCCCTTGAGCAACATTTACATCATGAGCTTCTAAACGTGAAACTTGAGGATACTCAGGAAACTTACTTTCTGTACCCCTAAATCTTACAACGTCTCCGTTTACAAATCCATGTCCTGGATCATTTACATTAACAATTATTGTATCTCTAGCACCCGAGCTAAACGCATTGCTGGTAAGTATGTGCGCAACCGGTGGCTCAGTTCTATCTGGTCTTGCATTTTGTAAACCTTGTGCATCGCCTTTTTGCACTTTTGGTTCTAGTTGTGGGTGCTTCTCTTCAAACTCACTAATGTGTACAAGAGAACCATTCCATTCTTTTCGCATTTCACGATAAGGAAATTCCATTCCACTCCTATCAGATATGGCTTTTGATTTACTGCCTTGTGCAAAATTAGACATTTGGATAATACGCCTGTGGTGTTATGAAAGTGCTGGATGATGAGCCGTCCTCAGCTAAAGCTCTTTGCAATTCATCTTCGTACAACATTTTCATTTGTTGAACCATTTCTGGTTTTTCTTTTTGACTTAAATAGTATGACAAACCAGCTGTCATGCATGGCACAAATCTGTATGGCACATCAGCCGTATTACTGTATCCACCTGCATCTTGTATTCTTTTTACAAAATAAATTGCTAAATGTTTTGCAGCAGCTGTTGTGTCTGGTGTTGGGTATACCGTTAACATAGTGTGATCAATAAATCTTTGGACGTAGTATTGTGAAGGTGAGCCCTTTGATAATTTGTTTGATAACCCAGAATAAGTTGATCTATTTATTTTAGTAAGAGCAGAATCACTTTGAGTTGTAGTGGCTCTATTGTCTCTTAAGGCAGCTTCTAAAATATCATCAACACCATATATGCCGTTTGTGGGTGCTGTAACAGCACTTGTTCCATCGTCAGAACTTCTAAAAAATTTATACTCTGCTTGTCCCTCTACAAGATCAACATTGGTTTTATCTATTTCCCAATAATGTAAACCTCTGTTAGCCCATTCTTGAAACATTATGTTCAAAGAACGTCTTGCTGACTTCAATTGATAACCACTAACAGCTTTTACACCTACACGATCGTAAGCTTCCTGTATGACGTCATCGATTAAGAAACCACTTTCAAAAGTAGTTGTACCTGATGTTGCCATCTAACCTCCTAGTTGAACGTTACTGTAACGCCACCAGTATTAGTTAAATCTAAAAAGACTCCTGTTTTAAATCTTATTCCGCTTCCAGGAATAAAAATTTGCAGTCCTTCTTCTCCAAACAAGAAAGTGTGTGCTGTGCCTGCTGCAGAAGTATTGTCATAAAGTATAACACTACAGTTGGCATTATTGCCTTTTGCTTGGATAGATGTAACTCTACAAGGTCCAGTTACTAATTGTCCATCAGCTGTTAGATGCGCAGTTCTTTGGTCCGATGTAAATGATCCACCACCTGCCATAATATTCTCCTCCTAAATTAGCGGGGCCGAAGCCCCGCATTAATTACTTATTAGCTTAAGTTATTATTCTGTATGTACAGAACAGTAATCGTAGCAGCTCCCGCATTTGCAGCGGATCCTGTTTGATTGTACGTTGCAACAACGTTAACATCAGAAGCTCCAATATCGATTAAATTTGGAATCTGTGAAACATCTGAAGTTGCTAAAACTCTAGCCGCAGAACCTAATGCAAGTGCATCAGCAAATTTATCAGCTGTAGTACCATCACCTAAATCTAAAGTGTTAGTAGTGCCAGCGTTAAAAGCTGTAGTTACGTCAACAGTTATTTGAAAAATCTGACTGTTTGCAGGTAACGTTGCAATTGTAGTAGTTGTTCCGTTAGCAGCAAAAGCAATGTTTGCTGATTGTGCCATTAGAGTGAAACCAGTATTTGCACTTGCTCCTTCTCTAACTGTGCCGGCCTTAATTGGACCGGAAAAAGTAGTTGTACCCATGTGTGTATCCTCCTTATAAATTTAACACAGTCGCGAGGCCGTCAGGTCAAGTCTGTGTTTCTTTGAATATACGCTTTTAATTTTATGATTGCAAATAAAAAGGGCGGCCGAAGCCGCCCTCTTAATAGGTTTATAACCTTACGCTTATGCGCCTGGAGATCCGAAGATACCTCTAGGATCAGAGAAGCCGAAGCTGTATCTTTCCCTAGCTTTATATCTAACGTTACCAGT
>TARA_R100000329_G_scaffold139053_3_pt1 | contig 12790 bp, 21 predicted proteins | sample TARA_R100000329 | Tara Oceans TARA_R100000329 (sample SAMEA2620783) | marine metagenome | biome: marine biome (ENVO:00000447); feature: surface water layer (ENVO:00002042); material: "saline water (ENVO:00002010), including plankton (ENVO:xxxxxxxx)" | depth 5 m | reverse complement strand
AGTAGAACTAATCTTAAAGGGAGACACAGATGGTTGAAGATTTTGAAGCATTTATTGATGAGAAGATGGCTAACCTGGGGGAGACAGATGAAGTTATTGAGTACATCAACGACACCGGATGGGAGCTTTTACAGGATGCTGTTGCAGCCAAACCCTCCGAAGCTTTTGATAAGTGGAAGCTTTTTCGAGACTCGGTTCGTGAGTTTCTAGAATCTCATTACGCAGATGAAGATCCAGATAACTACGAACCGCCATGCTGTAACGACTTCCATTGTCCTTGTGGTAATACATCTCAGGGTCCACGGTAGGAGTATTAGGTAGATTTACCGACACCTATAAGATAAACTCTCCACAAGGGGGATAATATGAGTTCGCACAAAGTAGAAAAAGCTAGAAAAGTATTTCAAAACCTTGGTTCACCAGCGGGTGAGGCGACCAGATTAGCACATGTAGCTGAACAGGCTTGGTCGCTTTGCATCAGGATGAACTCAGGTAAACTAGAAGATGCACCAATCAATATGTCACTTCGAGACTTGGCTGCTATCTACGGGGCTTCTAACCAGTCCGATGGTAGTAACTTTGACTTCAGGACCAAGGTTGAGATTGAAGAAGATAAACCACCCGTGCCTGAAGAAGTCTTAGAATATATTAGGCAGCAGGGGTGGGCTGAATGACCAATCAACTGCCTCTGTTCTTTTGGATAGTATTCACAATATTCATGTCTGGTTTCTTGGGATACCGGACAGCGGCGCTAATAGATTTTAGTAACCTGTTCACATTTCATAATGCAGTGAGTTATTCTATTGGACTGATTATGTCCTTACTCTCATCTGCTTTTATGGCTTGGGTAGTGCATACATTCTTTAGCAGTAAATAAATTTTTATCAAAACTTATAGCGTACAGCTATATACAAAGGAGAAATTATGGGTAATGATTTCTGTGCAACACCTTATGATACTGGAAAACCTTTTTTCTTTTTCGAGGACTTGGAGTCCCTTGAAAAGAAAATGAAGCAATATGACGTAGAAGAAGTTGAACTAAGCTACCAGGGATCTGACGATAACCATTTAGCTTTGTTTGATCTTTTCGGTGTTACTCCAGCTAACTTTGAAGAGTATGTAGAATACATTGATAACTTGTCATACCCTTCTGAGATAGTAGCATTACTCTACTTGCTAGGGGATCTGGGATACACACTGGAAGACGCCAAAGGAAAACTAGAAGACGTTTGTGTGTATCCCGGTACACCTAGTGAATATGCATATGAATTAATTGATGATTGCTATGACCTGCCCAAGATGATGGGTAAATTAGCAAATTACTTTGACTACGATTCTTTCACCAGGGATCTGATAATGGGTGGTGACATTTGCGAAGTTGAGTTTGCAAATGAGACTTTTACTATCACAAATGCGAATTGCATTTAAGGAGAACATAATGCCAGCAGCAGTAGAAACAATGATGTATGTAGGAGATGTACCTTGGCACGGAGAGGGTGTCTACGTCGGAGATCAAGACGTACACTCTAAGCAAGCCTTGGAAGCTTCAGGTCTTGAGTGGGAAGTGGAGAAGCGTATCATGTACGCTCACACTGAACCAGGGGAGGCTCCGATTGAAGTTCCTAATCAACGGGCAGTTGTTCGCCCAATGGACAACTCAGTTCTAGGAGTAGTAGGTAAGAACTACAATATTCTACAGAACACAGAAGCCTTTGAGTTCATGGACTCTTTGGTTGATGAAGGTTTGATGCGTTACCACACTGCGGGTTCTCTTCGTGGTGGTAAAAAGATCTGGGTGCTTGGTAAGATTGGCGAGTTCGAGGCATTGCCTGGAGACTTGGTTGATAAGTACATCCTACTTTACAACTCCCATGATGGGTCAGGAGCGTTGCGATGTTTGCCTACTACCGTTCGTGTAGTGTGCGCTAACACCGTAGCGGTTGCACTAGACAAGGGCAGGGGCCAGGGTATCTCGGTGCGCCACACTCGGAACATGCGTAATCGTATGGAGGAGGCGCGTAATATTCTAGGACTTGCAAACCAGCAACTTGATAATGTCGTAGACTTTTCTAAGGCATTGGCTCAGAAGCAGATGACCAACGAGCAGTGGGATACATTTGCTAACACTTTGTTCCCAAATCCCAAGGAGGGGAAAGTGAAGCGTGCTGAGAATGCACGAGAGAAACTTCAAAACCTCTACCTCATGGGGCGTGGTCAAGAACTTCCAGGTGTACGTTTCACAGGCTGGGCTGCATACAACGCAGTCACAGAGTACGTGAACTACTACCGCTCCACCAAAGGTGGCCAAGGCAACCGCTTTGAAAGCGCGTTGTTCGGCAGTGGCTCTAACCTTGTACGCAAGGCTGAGACTACGCTGAACGATATGCTTCTGGCTGCTTAATGAAGGCCATAGGAAAGGGAGCCCTGCTTGCAGTGGGGCTCTCTATTCTATCTGGATGCACTACTTTCAGAACCAAAAGATATGATCCCTCTTGTGGGTGCATCAGCTACTGGGACAAACGCAACCTGGATAGAATGTTGGATAACGCGGAGTTTGAAAGACGTAATAAGAAAACAGACGGGCTAACCAGAACCATAAAAAGACTTACCCGTAAAGATTATAAACGTCCCATGAAATTCTATAAATGCCCACCCAAAAAGAAGAAAGTAAAATCAAAGAAGAAATACCACAAACAGAAAACACCTAGACTTTTCAGGAGAACACAATGACATTCGTATTACAGTTTGCAAAAGATCAAGAATACATCACAGAGTTTGAAGCCGACGAGAACGGTCGCATCTGGTTTGACCAAAGCGCCCTTGAAGATCTTGTCTGGCATTTTAACTGTGGCCTAGATTCTAGCGCAATGCGACTAGCGACACTGGAGGTTGTACTCCCACCAGGGGTCGAGAGCAAACGCACTTGCTGCTAAGGAGAACACAATGGAAGTAGAGGTGTATCGCAACCTGAGAAGAGGCAAGGGGAAGAACAATTGCTTCTGGTCTATCAGGCACAAAAGAAAGGTGATCAATAAACATGAGCGTACTCCGAACCTTGTACTGGTTAATGTTGATTCTAAAATCAATTCCAAAACTCTTGAAAGGATTAAGGAAACTGGGAAGAAAACACCAGCGGTATTCTTAGTTGGCGAGTACACCGAAAATTTTATTGAGGCACCTCCATCTGATGCGGAGAGGATTACCTTTAACCCTATGTTTCATAACACTTTTATATGGGCTAAGGACAATACGAAAGTAACTGGACCTCTTGACAGGGTTTGGTTTACTAGGAATGGCGTCTTTTCAACGAGGGGGAGTGATGGAAGGACAAGTGATCAGACTGATAAACCGCATCAAAGAGTTCAATAAAGATTCTAGTGTAGACACAACGCAAGCAACTCTTCTCATCAACGATTGCGAGAATGCTTTACATAGAGTTCTTAAACATCTTAGAAAGGAAAACAAAGATGGCGATATACAAGTATGAGATTCCATATCAGATGATGCTATTGCATTACCTCACTGGTAAGACAGCATCTCTACAATATGTAGAACTAACTGTTGGTTCTAAGTGTATTAGTAAAGCCAGCGATGGTGCGATTGCAGGGATTCTAGAGGGTCCATTCTTTGCACAACAAGCAATGCAGCCTGTCAAAACAATTTATGTAAATGCCAAGGCAGCAAAGCAGTGTGTCAGAAAAAAGCAGAATCTTTGCTTTGAGTTCAATACAACTGGGGAATCTTATCTTTACAACCAAGAGGAACACATTGACTTCATAGAGAGTCATGGTGAAGCAGAGCTAGTTAACTACGATGATATCTTTCCTAAGAATGAAGGTATCAGAAGCTTTGCGAAGTTTCCCTTGTTTGCTGTAAACAAAATGACATCTGTACTCAAAGGTCTGAATGAGCAGCACATCAACTTCTCTTTCTACGAAGAGGGAGATCCTGCTGTGTCAGAGTACAACAACGGAAGTTTCCAGACATCATTTGTAATGGCGATGGCCTAATTGGTTTGACCATTCGATGTTACTTAGTTTATAACTGATAGGTAAACCTATCACCACCAGGAGAAGTATTTATGAAGAAGTCAGACGCAGCTTCAGCTGCACGAGCGTTGGACAAAGTTATTGAGATTTGCGGAAGTCAATCTGAGTTGGCTCGTAAACTACAATTACAGCAACCGTCCATCAATAGTTGGAAACTTCGAGGGAAGATTCCTGCTGAAAAATGTTTGTTGGTTGAGAAGATTGTTGGGGGCGTAGTTACAAGATATGAGATGCGTCCAGACATTTTTGGTAAAGCCTAATAAGTGTGAGTAATGAACACATTGGAGCCTTTGCTCTTTCACTGTTGTTTATCATTTGCACTGGCTTAGTAGATAAGGATGACGGAGGGGGTCATGCTGAACTTGGCAAAGTCAGAAAGCGTTCGCGGCGTCGTAGAAGATACGGTCGATATCATTCTGCGTGGGGGAGCCGACGACAAAGAAGATCTGGAGAAACACAAGAAGAGAATCATAGACGTGATGGAGACGTTCTATCAACTATCAATAGAAGCAGTCGTTAACTTTGACACAGATAAGTGTATGGAAAACACAAGCGACTGTGACCTGTTGATGTTGTGTCTTAGGTTGGTAGAAGGCGTTGAAGCTTGGAAGGATGACACTCCTTCAGTTTCTATTATTCATGATGTCATTAATTCTAGCGATAAAGATGAGAAGGAGTCTTTGAGATTTGTTGATTTAGATTTTGAGTAGGAGAACACATGGAAACTTTATTTGATGTATTTATACTTTACCCTTTGTTATTTGTTTTATTTTGGGAATGTTTTTTAGCTGAAATAATTGGCGTATCTGTTTGGACAATATTAGGAATAAGATTTGGTTCTGAATGGGCATTGAAAAACTTTGCGCCAAGGTTTTCTAAAGTAACTTCTAAAAGTAGAAAAGATATAAAGAGGGACTTAGATAAAGAGCACGATCTATTCTATGAAGACGCATAGGAGAACACAATGCAGTTATACGAGTATCAAAAGAAAGGTGTCTCATTCTTAAAGAGTAGACAACGTGCATTACTCTTTGACGATATGGGGCTTGGTAAAACTGTTCAAGCAATCAAGGCGGCAGACTATGACTATCCAATCCTAGTGGTATGTCCTGCCTTCTTACGGTTCAACTGGGAGTCGGAACTAAAGTTGTGGGGGTATCCTCACCCTGTTTCGATTATTAAGAAGAAGAAAGATTTCAGATTACCTGTTGGAAAAGAAGCTGTAATCGTTTCATATGCAATGCTTCCTCTATCAAGTTCTCTAAACAAGTTGTTATCTGATGCTTACACAGACACCAACTCAGATGAAAGAAAGGTAACTTTAATTGCAGATGAAGCTCACGCAGTTAAGAACTACAAAGCCAAGAGAACTAAAAACTTCAGAGCTTTAGCACAACGTGTCATCAGCTTAGATGGGGTTGTGTGGGCCATGACTGGCACACCATTGATGAACAAACCAGATGAGCTGTGGGGTCTCTTAAAATCAATTGATCTTAACAAACAATCTTACAGAACCTGGGAAAACTTCGTCAGACTTTTCAGGGGTTACAAGAATCAATGGAATGGCTGGGACTGGGGAACTCCTCATCCATCGGCAGCAAATGGTTTGAAGCGTGTTGCTTTAGGCAGAAGAAAGCGGGATGTATTGCCCGACCTACCTGCAAAAACCAGGGGCAAGATTGAAGTGGATATCAGTAAACCAGTCAGAAAGATGTGCGATGATATGCTTAGTGAGCTTCAAGCACACGGTATAGACATCAAAGATCTTGCAGCCTCACAACTTAAACAAAAGCTAAAGATAGAGTTTGAGAACATAGCAAAGATTCGTGAAGCAGTTGCCAGGGGTAAGATTCCTGCAATGCTAGATTGGATTGGAGCCTTTGAGGAACTGGGACTTCCATTGGTTGTGTTTGGTCAACACCGCGCAGCCATCGAAGCCATTGAATCAAGAAAAGGTTGGGGAGTTATTACTGGCAGCACACCGGCCAGTAAGCGGAATGAATATATTAAACAGTTTCAGAATGGGGAGCTGAAAGGCATAGCAGGCACCATTGGGGCTATGGGTACAGGCGTGACACTTACAAAGGCAAGTCATATGCTTTTTGTAGATTTGTCATGGGTTCCAGGTGATAACCTTCAGGCTGAGGACAGGATTTGCAGAATCGGACAAAAGTTTCCGTGCAACTACTATATCCTAACTGCCAAGCATCCTATGGATACACTAGTGATTGATGCTTTGATGTCTAAGATGTCAATCATTAACAACTCCGTAGGTCTAGCTTATGCCTAACAGCTATTGACAGAACTAATAAATGTTGATAGGGGGATATCATGGATTTCTCAATTGTCGAAGAGTACACAAGTAAAGGTCTTTATGTGATTCCAGTTGAGCGTTTAGGCAAGCGCCCAATACATAACAACTGGACACAGAGCACCAATCAATGGGAAACTGTAGACTTTCAGGAAAAGAACATAGGTTTGATCACAGGTAAAAGGTCAAACCTTGTGGTTCTCGACATTGATCAGAGGGGTGATTTATCAGCGGAGGATAAGTACCAAAAAGTCATAGCACTTTATCCTACCGACTTGGTGAGTCGCACAGGGAGTGGGGGCTATCATTTATTCTATCGGTACCCGACCGGGGTTTCGCGGGTTCCGAATAAAGTTGGAATAGACGGAATAGATGTTAGGGGTGACGGGGGGATGGTCGTAGTGCCACCCTCTGTCACTCAGCGGGGAGATTACCAATGGGTAAAGCAAGGTAAGCCAGGGAACTTCCCGATGGCTTTCATGGCTTCCCCTGAAAAGAAAGAAAAAGAAAAGCTTAAAAGCAAAGACCCGGACTGGGTAATGAAAGCTTTGCAAGGTGTATCGAGAGGTGGGCGTAATGATATATGTGCCAGATTAGCTGGATACTTTATTGCCAAGGGCTTAACTCAACGTGTAGTTCTTTCTATCTTACAAGACTGGAATAGAAAAAATAATCCTCCACTTCCAAATTCAGAACTGCGTATAACAGTAGAATCAATCAAGCGCAGCGATACACGTAATACTCAAGAAGATAACTTTCATAAAGACATTGATAAACCAAAGAACAAACTGAAGTTTGGATTGATGGGGTTCAATGACTATATGACTATGTTCGGCGACAACACAGTTAAGTGGACTGTTAAGGACTGGTTACCTGAAAGCACGATCGCTTTTGTAGTAAGTCCACCCGGTTCATATAAAACTTGGTTGCTCATGGACCTAGCAGTGTCAGTGGCATCTGGTATGCCATTCTTAAATCAGATACCTGTTGAGAAGAAGGGTCCAGTTATCATTGTGCAACAAGAAGACCACCACCCTCAAACTGTAGAACGATTAGCAGTAATCGCTTCATCCCGTTTGAACTTGGTACAACCATCTTGCAACAACGATATGTTCAAATTCAATATGCCTCCAGATCTTCCCATCTATGTTCATATTGAAAGACAACTTAGATTTGATGACCCTTCAAGTACAGCTGCCTTAGCAGAAGTATGCGAAGAGATTAAACCAGCGTTGGTGTTGATTGACCCGTTGTACTCAACTGTATCTACAGACGACTACATGGCCAGTGCCGCTGAACAAATGATGTTCATGAAAGATATCCGAGACAAACACGGAACTACTTTTGTTTTAGCGCACCATAGAAAAAAAGGTGGTGACTTACATCGAGAGGGATTGTGGGGCTCACAGTTTCTAAACGCCTTCCTTGAAACAGGTTGGCAGATAACCCCTATTGATAACTTCAATGTGAAGATGAAGAGACATTTCAAATCATCTAAGAACCCTGAAGAAATCGAATTGGGATTCAGTATTGATACAAAGGCTCCGAGCTATCAGGTTGAACTAAGAGACTCTGATAAATCAGATGGCGACGATCTTTTGATTAAGTTTTTCGAGGAAGGTCCAAAGACTATTCCTGAAGTAGAAACTTTCTTGAGAGCTGACAGGTCTACCGCTAGTCGTAAGATCAAGAAGCTACTTGATAACGGGCACATTCATGAAGTGGAAAAGAAAGGTAAGTTCAAACGCTTCGCTATCAAACACAAATTTTCATACTAGGAAACACACATGACAAAATTTAGTTTTTCTCAAATCAATACATGGGGCAAGTGTAACTACCAGTGGCACTTGAAATATGTAGAGGGGCTCATGCCTCCTCCTACACCAGCAATGTCTTACGGTAAGCTTGGCCACAAGATGATTGAAAATATCTTACGTGGCGAAGACATCCATCACGAGATTGTCATAGGTGAAGGGGAGTTCGACACTGGTGAGATAGATGAAGTGCAACAACTCATCGAAGATGTAACTGCATCTGTTAGAATGTTTGAATCATCTTTACCGTTGTCAGACTGGGAGACAGTTGAACTAGACGGAGTACCATTGATTGAGTTCCCTGTTGAAGTACCTCTTGATGATGGTGATTCATACTTAGGTTATATCGATTGGGTTGCTCGTCACAAACCAAGTGGGCAGGTGTGGCTTTGGGATTTCAAATTCAGAAAATCTCTTCAGGCTGACTGGGTTGAAGAGATGGACCTCCAGAAACCTGTTTATATGAAACACGTTACTGACCTTGGCATAAATCCAATCGGTACTATCTGTGGTCAAATCAAAAGCACTGCACCGAAGAAACCAGCAATGACCAAGAAGGGTACACTTTCCAAGGCTAAGATTACTACAACCTGGGAAATATACCGGGACACCGTTATCGAAAACGGTTTGGATATTGGTGACTATGAAGACATGAAAGACAAGTTGAAGGACGTAGAGTTCATTAGATTGTCTCGTTCTTTTAGAACACATGAAGAACTACAACGGACATGGGATACGGTTTTTATCAGAAGCGTTAAGCAAATCAAAACCCAATCAACATCGTTCGAACCACCGCCGAGATCGATCGGCTTCATGAACTGCAACAATTGCAAGTTCAGAGACATATGTATTGAAGACCTGAAGGGTCGAGATACCGAAGATTTGAAAAACCAATTTCAGAGGAGAGAAGACTATGCCGCCTAAGAAACTTAAAGATGTTGAAAAATTTGTTAATTTAGAACTGTACGGAAATCCAGGGGTAGGCAAGACTTCACTTGCTGGTACCCTACAAAAACTAGCACACATGAGAGATGTACTCTTCATCGATGTTGAGGGTGGACTTTCATCTGTGTGTCATATCGATGGTGTTCTATATGAAACCATTGGTAAAGATTCCGAAGGTAGACCCAATCGAAAAACATGCGAAGACCTAGAGAGAATCTTTTGGTCTATCGTTAACAAAGAGAAAGGTTATGAGACTGTTCGTACAGTCGTTCTGGATTCAGCTACAGAGTTTCAAGCATGTGATTTAGCTGACATCGTATATGCTGAAGTAAACAACCCATCTAAGAAAGCCAGAAACTCTTTGGATGAGATAACTCAACGTGACTACGGTAAAAATACTGCAAGAATGAAACGTGTCTTCCGTATGTTTCGAGATGCCAACTTAAACTTTGTCGTTACTGCACTAGCAAAAGTTGAAACAACTGATGACGGAAAGGTTATTGAAGTTCGTCCATCCTTGACCAAGCAAGCAGGTGAAGCTGTGATGGGTTTTGTAGATTACGTTTGGTACTTGTACATGGACAAAGAAGGTAATCGTAAACTTTTAACCAGTGACAGGGGTTATTGCAGGGCAAAAACCAGAGGGTTTGCCTTTGCAGATAAACTGGGACAAACAATTGAAGACCCTGATCTAAGCAAAATATTTAATAAAGAGGCGAGTTCCAAAAAGAAATAGAGGAATGAGCACCAGAAAGGTGAGAGTGCTCAATCCCCTAAAAGGAAAACACTCTCCCATAATACTTAACTTAACTTTTTTTAACAAGGGAGATTCACATGAATCCAGAAGATATGGACCAAGATTTTTTTGTAGACCTGACTGAGCAGGAGCCTGCAAAGAAACCACAATCAAATGACCCTAAACGGTTCTGCATTCCAGATGGCGATTACGTCGTTAGTGTAGTTGATGTAAACAAAGAAACTTCTAAAGCAGGCAATCCTATGTTTGTCTGGGACATGGAAGTTGCAGAGGGTGATCACCAAGGTCACTCGATGCGGGTCTTCACGGCTCTTACACCTGCTGCGCTTTGGAAGCTCAGTGAAACCGTGGAGGCTCTTGGCCTTGGGGAAGCAGGCCAGTCGGTCAAGTTCTCCAAGGAGAAAGCCCTTGGCCGTCGTTGTGTCGCTGCTGTTCTAGCAGAGGAGTACAACGACAAGTGGAACTCTAAGATTGATCGGCTATCACCACACCCCGAGGGGCCGATATCAGATGACGTACCCTTCTGAAAAAAAGAATCTAAATAATTAATAACGGGGAATAGAATGATTGTCACTACTGAGAACTTTAATTCAACTATTAACAGTTTGAGTAAAAGAGATTTGTTGTTTGTAGATCTTGAAACCACCGGGCTAGAGCCATTTCTCGGTGATAAGATTTGCGGCATCGCAGTTCTTGCTGGTGAGGAATCATTCTACTTCCCCTTCAGGCATATCGTAGGAGAGAACCTCCCACTCGATTACCTGGGTAAACTTGCACCTTACCTGTCAGATCCTTCGAAAACATATGTAGGGCACAACTACAAATTTGACCTGAAGTTTCTGCACAGAGAAGGCGTACCACTACCAGCCAAAATACTGGACACTCTAATAGCTGCTCATCTGCTTGACGAAGATAGCAAAAACCTAAAACTTAAAAGCCTTGGTGCTAAGTTCTTTGGCAAAGCAGCAGCAGAAGCAGAGTCTGTCCTTGAAGATAAGCTGAATCTTTTTGGGTATGGCAAGGGAGATATGTACCGGCTCCCAGCCACCGACGTTGCACCTTATGCAGAGCAAGACGTAATCCTCACCGCGAAACTTCTTAAGCGGTTTGAGGACATGCTCAAACAAGAAAACACATACGAACTTTTTAAAGAGGTGTCTGAGTTTGAACTTCTTATAACTCAGATGGAACTATATGGGATTAAACTAGATGTAGATAAAGTTAAATCTAATCTAGCAGAAGCTACTAGCCAGATAAACAAGGTTGGGTTTAAGATTAGAGATATGCGGGGCTACGCTATCAACCCAGGGTCTCCCATGCAGGTTCAACAGTGGCTAGGTATCAATGATTCAACCAGCAGAACTCTTGAAAGATTAGATAGAGATGAGGCCAGAGCTGTACTACAGTACAGAGCTTGGTCCAAAGTTAAGAACACTTATTACTCTCCATTCCTTCAAAGAATGGATAAGGACAACTGTATTCATCCAACCTTCCGCATGACCGGAACTGTTTCTGGTAGATTGTCATGTTCTAAACCAAATCTCCACGCGGTTCCTCGTAAATCAAAAATATACAAAGTTAAAGATTGTATAATAGCCAGGGAGGGCTACATCCTATCAGAGATAGATTACAGCCAAGCTGAGATTCGAGTGGGTTCACACTATGCCCGTGAACAAAAAATGCTCGATATGATTAAGGCTGGTGTGGACATTCACACCGCAACAGCCAAGGAAGTTGGTATCGATCGCTTCATCGCGAAGACTCTCAACTTCAGCATCATCTATGGGATCGGGGCTACAGCCTTGGCAGAAAACCTCAACATCTCTGAAGCGGATGCACGTAAATACCTGAACAAGTATAACAAGCAATTCCCTGGCTTCCGTAAGCTTCTCAATGACGCACAAAATGTGGCTAAGTCACGAGGCTACATTACAATGTATTCAGGGCGTAGAAGACATTTTACGGGGTATGAGCCTCCATACCACAAGGCTATCTCCTACTTGGTGCAGGGGTCTGCATCGGAAATGCTTCGCTCATCCATGTGTCGCATATGGAATGAGATGGACAGAGACGTAGTTAGAATGGTTCTAACTGTTCACGACTCAATACTCTTCGAGATTAAGAAGGGTTATCAGGATGAAGTCATCCCAGAAATTCTCAGGATTATGAATGATCAGCCTTGGTGCTCATCACCGATTAAGAGTGATGCAGACATTGGTGAGTCCTGGGGAACAATGAAGGCATACCAATATTGATAACCCTGGAGGGGGGAATGACCACTGAGAGGACGGAGACATCGTATTGTCAAAACTGCATTTGTATAACTAATAACTTAACACTTGAAACAATCCATGGTAGAGACTACTGGCTTTGCGAAAAATGTAAAAACCCACTTCCAAAAGAAGCTTACACCTTAAGACTTCTAAAGAGCTGGGGAGATACAACTTATGAGAAAAAGGGAACCAGAAATAGTTAGGGGGCTACATGAAGTACACTGTAATGGAACAAGACCTTGAGATTATTCAAGAGCTTTTATCAGGCTTAGATGATGATATTCAACACATTGCTCAAATAGCATCGACTTACAAAAGTCAGGAACTTATCGAAGATAAGAGAGTTGATAATCTAGGCATCATGAATGCTACTGAATTTTATAACTGTTACACACAAGTTATTAAAGATTTGAAATCAATTAAAAGGTTACTTAAACCTGTTGAAAGAAGACTTCTTGCTGCGAAAGGAGACACTAAATCTTTTTACACAATATTTGATTGGTTTGTTCTTAAACCTTTATGGGTTAAATGTGGATTACTTTGATCATGGGTAAATACCAAAGAGAGAAAGGTGCTCGCTTTGAAAGGGACATTGCAAATGTTCTTAAGCAAGTGTTTGGACCAAAAACAATTAGAAGTTC
>TARA_R100000329_G_scaffold141248_1_pt1 | contig 12807 bp, 27 predicted proteins | sample TARA_R100000329 | Tara Oceans TARA_R100000329 (sample SAMEA2620783) | marine metagenome | biome: marine biome (ENVO:00000447); feature: surface water layer (ENVO:00002042); material: "saline water (ENVO:00002010), including plankton (ENVO:xxxxxxxx)" | depth 5 m | reverse complement strand
AGGTTCTCTGTCATCGCAATTATCTTCTGCTTGTTTTAAAGAGTTCCATATACTAAGTCTCTCTTGATTCTTGCATTCAAAAGAGTATGGAATCTTACGCTTAGCAGCAGGAGAGAGCTTAATATCCTCTCCACTCTCTCCCATTATTGCTGCTTTCACGTCATCAGGTTCTAAGGTTGGAAAGGAAAAAAGCAACCTATCCCTGACGAAATTCTGTAATCTTCTACCTTTACCTTTTTTAGAGCTTGTTTTCATTAACGCTCTCCTCAATTTTTAGAAAAACATGATTGTCATCAATATTATCCCAAAAAGACTCATCTTGCATATCATATTCTTCAGCATATATATCATCATCCCAATCTCTCATAGCATAACCCATTTCATCAAATATATCTATGTGTTCTAATATCCATTCTAATACATCATGATAGTTCCCATACTGTAAGAACCTATTTATTTTTTCTTTTTTTTGTTCCTTCGTAAGCTCATTAGCTTTTTCATGTAGTGCCATAATTGCCTCCTGATGATCCTTTGCTTCTTTTTCATTTATAAACTTCTTTCCATCACCTGTAATATGTATGTGTGATAATTCTCTTATTATTTTGGGGCGAATATGTTTATCTGAGATGTTCTCTGTTTTGCTATCTTCGCATATTCTGGATTCATTTCTATTCCTATCCATTTTTTACCTAACCTTTCTGCTACTTTTCCTGTTGTTCCTGATCCAAAGAATGGATCTAATACTGTACCACCTTCCTTGCAACCTGCTTTAATACATATTTCAGGTATTTCTTCAGGGTATGTTGCAAAATGTGCTTCTCTAACAGGTTTTATGTTAATTTTCCATACACTTCTCTTGTTTCTATAAGATTCGCTATTATTTGATATGTCTAAGGTCGGTTCTTCTATCGCCTTAGCATTATAATAGTATTTCTTTGATTTCGTTAAGAGAAATATATATTCATGTGATTTAGATGGTCTATCTGATACGCTTTCAGGCATAGGATTACCCTTATGCCATATAATATCTGATCTTAAATACCATCCTGAGTCTTGACACCTCAATGCAAATCTCCAAGGTATACCTACTAAGTCTTTAGGTTTTAATCCTTCTACCTTTCCTGTAGGTTTACCCCATTTCAATCCATTGTTTGTTCTTATTCTATCTAAGGAGTTGCCTGTTTGGTCACCATTTTTACCACCTCTACCACCTCCTACGTATGTATCGCCTAAATTAACCCAACAAGTTCCATCTTCTTTTAATACTCTTCTTACTTCTTCGAATATTAGATTAAGATTTTCTATAAACATTAGATGAGTTGGTTCTAAGCCCAAGCAACCCCACCATCCTCCACATTTAATGCATAGTTTACTTTCATTGTCTTCAGGTATACTAGCTCTTGAAGGTCTATGCCATTTTTTATCTAGACCTGAGTTTTTACCTGAGTCTCTTTTAAGTATTTTGGATTCCCAAACATGATTACAATCAGGCTCTCCTCCCCATAATGATTTAGGTAATCCATAATCTCTTAATCCCCAATAAGGTGGCGACGTAACACAACAGTCAATACTATTACTTTTTAACGACTTTAATATCTCCAGACTGTTTCCCAACTTTATCATTGTTAGCCTCCATTTTCTTTTTCATATAGTTATTAAACTTATCTATATCTTTATTCATCTCTAAATAGTTATCAAACACACCTTGCATGTGATTAATCATTTGATATAATTGATTTAATCCTACTTCTAAATCATATATCTTTAATACTATTTCTTTTGTTGTTGGTTTTTTACCAGGTCTTTTCATTTTTTAAGATCCCCATATTTACCTAACGCTAGATGAATTAAATCAGGAGTTAGTCTTTTAATATTGCATTCGCTTGATCTTATTGCCATCATACTAACTTTTCTTTTAAGTAAATTAACTATCATATCTAAAGTTTCTGTAGGTAATTGTACTCTTTGTTGTTTAAAGCATTGTTTGATGTATGATCTTGATACTTGATTTGCCATAATAATTTCCTTTCTTATTTTTATGGAAGGAAGGGGGACGAGGTTTTGTGAAAGTTGCTATACTTTTTTGGCGTTTGTCCCCCTATCGATATATTATAATCCCATACGGTTTAATACTTTTTGTAGCTTATCTTCAATATCTGAGATATCGTAATGATAATATCCACCTATTTGATTATATATTTTCTTTATTTTATCTTCGAGATTTTCAATTCTCATATTTAGTTCATGTATTTCTAAGCTATTATCTTCTTTTACTTCAGCTTTTACTTTGCTCTTTGGCACGTTTTTCCTCCTTACATAATTGTAGTTCATTTTTATAAAATTTTAATTCTACCTTTAACTTAGCTAATTCTACTTCTAAGTCTAGTATTTTTCTTTTGTATGATGGGGGTATTTTAATTGTTTTGGACATCTAGTAACCAACTCTTTCTTATGCTTAATTGTCTTAATCTTTTTCTTAGTGTTTCTATAAAATCTTCTGTTATAGTAACGCCAAACTCACTAGTTTCACCTATTTTATCTTGGTATTCAACTATCATATCCTCATATACCTTTCTAATTTCCCAATTAAATAGCATATTATTTCCTCTTTATTTCGCTCCATTCAATTTTTGTTGATTCTCTCTTGGCACATGTTGTACATATTTTCATGGGCTTTTGATCTTCATCAGGCAATAATTGAATAATAGCTTTGTGTGGTGTAAACTCATATTGCTGTGCTGTATATTTACTACACATTTCACATTTATTGTAAAATTTGCCAATATAACGAACAGTCATTTGCCAAATATAAGGCGAGTACCCTGCTAAAACCAAATAGAATTAACAAGGTACTCTCAGGATAATGCTAGTTTTTGTAAGCATCCTCTATATAATCACACATACCTTGAACAATATAGCCATTCATATTAAAGTCAGCCATAGTTTGTTTCTTGTTATGCCATAATATATTAGTAGCTGCATTTAATAAATCCCATCCTCTATGCTCAACATATTCTCCCTCGCATAAGAATTTATCCATTATTTTACCCCATGTACTAACAGGAACTTTAGGTAAGTATTTACTTCTTAATACTCCCAATTGGAATGAATCAAGACCACCTGTTGCTGATAAATGATCAAATGTTTCAAGATAATGAAGATAAGGTACTTCACTAATTAATGTGCATACTTTATCTAAATCTTCTTGCCAATCACTTGATGTAGGATCATGTTTAAATCTATATGAATCAAAGTATTTTTTAGTAACCATACCATTCATACAGACTAATCTGTTTAAGAATAATTCAAATGATAAAGCTCTTGAACCATCATAACTATTCCACATAGCAAAACCAAGACTTATGTTTTCGCCTTCGCCTGCGCATTCACCTATAGCTTGTTCAGTAGTCATAGAATACATGAATTGCTTACCATTGAAGAATGTTTTATTTTCTATCCATTTATGGTCTGATTCTCTTGCAATAGCTTCACCCATTTCTTTTACTTCTTGGTTAGGTATTAACAAGTAATTACCACTTACAACACCTTTTTCTAACCATTTAGTTCCATATTCAGGTTCACCATGTATATCTGTTCCTACTTTACACCAATCTTCTAATTGTATAGAATATGCTGATGATTGTATACCGTTATAATCTAATGGTACTTTTCTTATAGGAGCATAAGGGTCTGAGTTTTTAAGTATTTGTTGCATGTTTTTTCCTTTCTTATTTTAAACCTCTTACATAAGGTTTGTATCTTAATTCACAACCAGGTATTTCTTTGCCATCTTTTAAGTCAGCAAGAATCCTCTTTTTATCTAGTTTTAATGTTTCTACCTTTATAAAGTATTCAGAAGGTATAACAAGTTCATCTATTACTTCTACTGATGCTGATTTAAGTATCTTTAATGGATTAAACTCATCAGTTTTAGGAAGCTCATCAAAGCCAGTATATGTATCGACTACTAAGCTTTTTAGTTTCTTTTGTGTATACTTGAGCTTTTTGATCTTGTCATCCATTTGTTTCTTATAATCAGTAGCTAACTCTATAGTTTTGTCTAAATTCTTATAATACCAATAGACACCATTTTCTTTATTAGCTAATTCATCATATAAAACAGATAGTTTTTCATCTATCTCTTGTTCTGATAACCAAAAGTCAGCTTTAGTTTCAGCTATATCACTTGATATGTCTAAAAATGATCTTTTATTACTCATTAGAAGTCCTCCGTTGTTACTTTATTATTCATTGCTTTAATACGTACATTATCAAGAGTTAACATCTTGTTTAGTGTACCACTTTCTCTGTTTGCTACAGTCTTTAGCATTAAATGATTGATATTACCTTGCAAGTCTTTCTTAGATGTTAGTGCAAATACTTTACTAGCATTGTATGCAATTCTAAAAGAACCTCTAGATGAAGCAATATTAATACCCTCTGCCATAGCTTGTTTAGTTATCTCTGAAACAGTAAAGACTATTAGATTATGTTTAATAGCAAGTTCAGTTAAAGCACCTGCTATTTCTTCCATCTTCATATTTAAGTCTCTATGTTTACTTAGCATTAGACCCATATGGTCAACAACAACTATTTCAGGCTTAACAGGTAGCATAGCTATACGTTTTTCTAATTCTACAGGATAGCATGGTGCATAATCAACGTGCAACCATTGAAATAGATTAGATATACCATTAGATGTTTCAAGATAATGTTTTCTAATATCATCTTCGCTCCATCCTTTTTCTATCATAATAAATCTAGTCCATATTTGTCTTGGTGACATCTCCAACTCTAGAAAGTATGTAGGTTTCTTAAAAGCATTTACCCAATTCTGTATTAACATAGTTTTCATAGTTTTAGGTGGTGCTTGTAATACTACTAACTCGCCAGGATATATAGGAAGGTCTTCACCATATAAAGAACCAAGATTTAAAGGTTTTACATCTGATGATAGAAAGTTAATAAAGTCTTGCTCCATTTGACTTGCATCCATTAATGATTGAGACTTTTTAGATTTATATAATTTGCATGAAGATTTACAATGTTTATCCATAATAAGGTCTTTACAACCATATCTATAACCTTGTCCATTATGTCCTTTATAGCAATCAGTAACTATTTTATCTATCTCAGGCTTCTTTAATGGATGATCAGGATTATCAACTCTTTGTCGCCAATCTTCCATTATTAGCCTTACTACATTTTCAGGATACAACCATCTCATCCATGATGCAATACGTAATGCTGTAGCATGTCTACCACCATATGATACGCCTTCTAACATACTTTGTATACAGGGATAGTTTACAGGATCAGGATTCATACCTACTTCAGCTTGATATTTTACTGTAGACTTTCTAGTTTCTCTAACCATTACATCAAATACAGGATTACAATCTTCAAATGGTACAGGCTTAACATCAGTCCTTGGCTTTTTAGCAAGTAATTCTATTTGCATAGAACTTGATGTTGTCAATTCTGTTTCAGTTATTCTTACTTTCCATAGTTTTGATTTAGAATTTAATGTATTATTTAGTCGTATAATACGTGTTTTGTCTGTTACAGAAGGGTCAGCATACTGAAATATACCATGAGATTTTAGTTCATCTTTTACTTTTAGATGGAGATCATTGCATGGTTTCCATTTAAATGCTTTATCAGGAATACCTACATGAAATCCTCTACCTGAGAAATATATATTTATAGGTATATCTTTCTTTTTAAGAAGACTTACTAATGATAATGTTTTCTTTTGTGCATCTTCTATATTCTTACCGTCTACATCTAGTAAAAATTCTTTAGGCATATATATTAGTCCATCATACCCTGCTAATGTTTTATTATCTTCAAAGTATAATTCTACATCTGTATCATAAGCAAATAAACTAATAAATGTATCTTTAGCTACACATTCCCATTTTACTGCATTATTACTATCTTGGAAATAATGTCTATTAGCAAAACCAAAGGCAAATTCTCTAATCATTTTTCCTCCTTCATTGTATGGTTTTCTTTAATCCAATGGGATACAGCTAATAAATCGTGAAATATGTGATTTTTTTCACCACCATTTTTAAATTTATTCATAGCAACAGATTCCTCATAATGGTTTTGTTCTTCATCTAAATACATATCAACTATATTCATTAAAGGATTTATTATACTATTTAATTTCTTTGATAATCCATGTTGCTTCTGCTTCATTCCTTATTCCTCGCTTTCTCTCTATAATTATTTTATTGTCTTGTCTTAATTGTCTGAAAGTTCTCTCGTATGTTGACGGTGAGCCTAACCTTCTTCTTCCTGATCCTTTAGCAAACTTAACAGATCGTTCAGATAGATTTTGTATGTCAGATGTTTTAAACTCTTCTATGCCTACTTGATTTAAAAATGTTAGGTAATTTATAATGTGGGTTTTTATTGTCACAGGTTTTCCTTTCTAATATGAAATATCCCTGCTATAGTCTTCGGTCAGAAAGATAATATCTAGATCACCAACTCCTGTCTTTTCTATAAAGTTCGTCCAAGGGACTTGCCCTTGTGGCTCATCTTTACAGGTATATCCAACAGCTCATGATTCAAATAACTACTATAACAGGGATATATTTAGTTCAGATTAATTAAAACGGCATCTCTGCAGTTTCAGAACTATCATTTACTACACCATTAGCATTACTAAGCTTTGAGTTTTCCCATTTCTCAGTTGATGCTTTCATTGCTTCAATAGTATTTTCATTAATATCATTGATAGCATTCTTAAATGGTTTAGCAGGTACTACTTTTTGAGATATTCTACCATATCCTTCATCGTTTCTAAAGATATAGATAAATAACTCTTTACCTACTAATGAAGAAGGTGAATCGTCTACTTTAACTACATTAGACCCATTACTATTATCCATTTCTTCAATAATATCAGGATTAGAATAACGAATTAAGTTAGCTATACTAAACTCTTCTCCGTCTTTGTTTCTAGTTTCCCATACTCTACAATTCATGTTTTCAGGTAATCCTTCAAACCACATATCGTAGAATTTAGTACCATTATAATCTCCTGTCTTGCATTTGATTATTTTAGCTTGTTTCCAACCTGTTGAAAATGAAGCTGTTTTACTTTCTGATAATACTAGTGCCATATTAGGCTCCTTTCTTTAGTGTTTTAAGGCTTAGTGTTTTACCACTGCCAGGTTCTCCAATTACTAATACTTTAAATGAATCCCATCCCTTTATCTTAGCAACTTCTATCAATGTTTGATAATCTTGAGATATTTCACTATCTAATAATTGGCTTCTATCTTTTGCATGACAATAATGTTCGTCTCTTGCTGTTACCCAAACATATTCTCTGTCACCACCTTTTCTCTTTACAACTTTAGTATAAAGTACAAAGTCAAACCATTTACCAACGTCAACTTTAGTAGAGCCTTCTATATATGGTAGCATACGTATTACACCGTTTTCGCTATCCATTTCAGATTTACTGTGGCAATTAACAATTAAACTACTTGGTATAGAGTTAATAAAAGAAAAGAAACTATCTAACTTATCTTTTAATTTACCCCATTGTTGTAGTTTCAAGGTATCATTATTACCTTTTAGCTCTCTAACATACTTTTTAGCCATCTCACTACCTGTGTCGATAGCAAGGCATTCTACTGAAGTACCGTTAACAGGTTTAACCTGCCAAGACTTTTGTTTTACTTTTACTCCGTCAATATCAATTACTTTTTCGACTTGTTGTCTAGTCCATAATTGTTTAACAAAAGCACCAAAGTCTGTAAAAGTCTCAAATGATAAATGATTGTATCCAAACATATTCTTAATATCATCAGGACTTCCTAGAGATTTATAACCGTTCTCAAGGTCTACGTATAGTGTCTTCATAACACTCCTTTCTTTTATTTATATAGCAAATTAAGGGTCTATAATTTACGAATTATTATCCGAAATTCCTTCTATTTTATTCTTTATATTGTCTAAAGCAACAGACATGTCATCACAAGAAAATCTTACTCCATCTACTTCATCTCTTGAACTATCTATAGAGTATGACACTTCATCTGCTGAGTTTTTAATAGATTCTAAGAACTCATAAGCATCTTCTAACGCTTCTTTTATTTCTTTAACATCTATCTTTTCAGCAACCTTATCATCTTCAGTTAAGTATATTTCCTGTAAGAATGTTTTAGTTTCTTCTAAATGTTTCCTTACAGCGTCAAGAGTACTTAACATAGCTTTTATGTTTCCTATTCTTTCATCTAATTTTTTATTAAAGTTTTCCATATTTTCCTTTCTTAGAATATGTATCTTACCTTTTGCCAAGGCAAGATTGCTTTGTGGTTTATTAAAAAGTCGTTAATATACATACGTTTCTTTTTGTATTTATATCTTATATTAACATTACCATATTGAGATACTTTAGTTTCTTGCACTTCAGGTGTCCACAATAAGTTTTCGCCTTTAATGTCATTCTCAATATTGTATTTGTGCATTTTCTCATTGTGAGTAAGAAATATACACTCAGCCTTTATATTAGGCTTTATTTTATCATCAACATACTTGTCTACAAGCTCAAATAGCTCATTATAATCTTTCTCGTGATTATCATACATAATAATAGGAGAATAATTAATATGAACATCATAACCTGAGTTGTAAAAGTCATTAACAGCTTTAATTCTATCAATTATTTTACTTGTGCCAGGTTCTAGTGTTGTAGATAACGATTGAGGCATAATACTAAATCTTATACGTACTTTACGCTCAGGATTAAACGTTAATAGGCTGTGATTTACATATTTAGTAGCAGCTGTACCCATAGCACGTTTACTATCCCTAAAATATTTAAATAGCATTTCCCAATCGTGATATTTAGCATGTAAAACATAATCCTCGTTACAACTAAAGTCGTAAGTATAATAATAATCGTGTGTTTGATTAGGTATTTTAGGAAAATGTTGTGATAATACATGTTTATCTATAGTTTCTATGATTTGTTCTGTATTTTCTGCAATACTTACACCTCTTGGTACATGTCTTCTCATATAACAATAAGAGCATTTATACATACAACCAAAACCAAAAGAAGGAGTAATGAAATCACTACTCCTCCCTGATGATCTTATAATCATAGCTTTTCTATTGACGAACTTCATTCGTTTATTCTTAATACAGGTATAAGATATTCCCTTCCATCTATATTTTTAGCTATGAGAGCTCCACCGTCATTACATTCATCATCCATAGATACTATAACTCTAGTGTCGTTGTCTAATACTAATGTAATAGGAACTTTATACCACATATTTTCTTTGGCTTCTAAATCACTCATGTATTCTACTCTTACTATTCTCCTACCTTGCAATAGGCTTTGAGCAAGATTAGTCCAATCGTCTCTTACGCTTACCATATCTCAAATCCTCCTGAGCTTTTACAGAATGAAGCAAATTCTAACATTAATTCCAAGTTCATAGGATAACTTGCACCAAAGTTGTCAGGATCTTTTTCTTTATCTGCTTTTCTTTGCTTTTCATAATCATCAATGCCTTCAGCTATTTCAGTAACATTGTCAATTATATAATTACCTATTTTAGTAGCTTGTTTAGCATTAACTACAGTACCATCATTGTATTCACCACCTTGTATTTGCTTTAGCGTTAACAAATCAGGAAATTGTTGCCTAACAAAAGCCCATATAGGTCTCCAATACCACACATTAGCTCTAAAATAGTGTCCTTCTTCTGATGTTGGTTTAATACCACTTAGATCAAATCCCATTACTTCTCCTCTTCTTTATTTTTAAAATATTCATCTACTAATCCTTTTATATAGGCTGGATTGCTATTAGCTTCTATCTTTCTTAATAGATCCTCAGCCTCTTTAAGGTCTTTTTCTACACTTAGTTCGTATTCTACCTCACCCATTGTAGGTACAACATCGAACATAGCTTTATCATTCATGTGATCAAACACTTTGCTCATATTATTATCTCCTGTTCTTTTTTCTCATTAAACTAAACTCATTCATAGCGTATTGATATATCCACCAACCATTGTATTTACCATTTAGTTGCTTAATAGATTTCATACGTCTATCATGTGTAGTGAGTCTTTCTTTTTTTACTTTATTTGATTTTCCCTTTATTGGAAACTTTGCTAACTCTGCCATGTTGTTCCTTCCTCTCATTGTGTGATTTTCTACAGTCGCTACAGTCAGAATATATAATTTGTGGATTCCCTGCATTAGCGATTGGTCTTTTACACCATCTACATATCAACATATTCTTCTCCATGTAATTATTATTATACAGATTGATATACTTATATGATACATCGTACTAGATATCATATCTATTATATACATTAGGTCATAAATAGCATCAGTCATTATCTACCTCTTCTATTATAAAGTCAACAGTAAAATTAGGTGACCCTGATTCTTTTCTATTAAACATGATGCCATGTACTTTTACACCAAACTTTTGTTCGGTTTCATATACCTCTTTAGGGAAATTACTCCTCATAGGCATTTTTTGATAAGCTTTATCTTTTTTTATTTCAGACTGATTTATAAATGTTCTTTCGTCCATTTTGCATTCTCCTTTAGTTGATTGAAATTTATGAGAGCTGTACCAACAATAACAGGTCATTAAGGATTTTATTGTAACCACCTCACTCTCAGAAAACACATTACTTATCTCTGTAAGCATTAATGTGTAAATTGATGGTAGTAATGGGAGGAAGCTCCAACCCTCCCATTTACTGATTATGAGTCAGCTGCCTGAGCTTTAGCACTACCAAAAAAAAGAAAGTTAAAGGCTATTCCGATTATGTTAATAGCATTACTCATGAGTTCGGAGCAATAACTTTCTTATAAATATATCGGCTGAGGATACGAGGAATATACCCTCAGCCTTCTTGAGCGTGTCACACACACTTACTCACCACAATAGTTACCTATCTAAGCTCGGTAGTCCTGTTGCTCTTGCTCATACTGACGAGAGACTCACAAGATAGGTATTAATCTTTTGATTCTTTAAGCCAATCAGGAAGATAGTGTGATTCTCCTTGCAATTCTTCTAATCGTTTACGTACTAAGTACATATCTATAACAACATAGTCACCATCATCACATATAATCATATACAATGGTGTTGATCCGTTATCATCTAATACTATTCCCCATTCACCAATACCAATAGGTTGTTCAGAACTATCATAATAGTCCCATTCATACCTGTTATACGTACTTAAACTGATAGGCTTGAACTTACCCTTATCAGCATTAAATCTGTCGTCATAACCACTAGTTTTACAATGATAGTTGGTATCTAATAACACATTACTATCATAGTCTTCTTCTATTTCAATACATTGTTTGCAGATAGGATAGCCAGAACTATTAACATACTGTGGATCAAAGTCATAACACTCTACACATTCTTTACGATTCTCCATTATTATCCTCCTTGTCTAATGGTAATACAGATAAAGCACCAATGATTGGTAAAGCAATAAACAATACAATAAATACATTTATAATAAATTCCATTTGATACCTCTAATTAATGATTAGGATGACACATGTCGCAACCATCTACATCGTGATGACAATCCCAACACATATGCTCACGAACTGGGATAGGTTGACCACAACCACATACATTGATGTAGTTTATCTTAACATGACCATACCCTTCATGTCTTTTGATAGCGTTACAGTAAGTACATAGTCCGTTACTGTGGAGTATCGTAGGGACTTTACCATCGTTATGGTTAGCTGAACAGTTATCATTATTACATTTAGGGTATGACATATATTCTCCTAATTTATGGTGAAATAATACACAACAGACAAGCTAAACGGTTAAGAATAGCTCATCTGTGTGTTAGTGGACGTGTCTTACTTTACTCTACACAATAAGACTCCGAAGAGTCTGTGGCTATGAGACAAAGTTGTCTACAGGTTTGGATGTGGATTGAATGGTCACATCAGTTCCATTTGCTTTGAGGTCATCAAGTTCAGTTGCATTGTAATAATTCCCTGTTGAAGGGTCAACATATGCTATTGAATAACCACCATCTACAAGAACATCATAATCATCTTGAGTGTAATCAGTATACAACCAAGTAGAAGTATCAGACTTGCTCTGTGTGTTGTTGTAGGTAACAAGACGGAAAGTTCCCATAGAACCTTTGATGTCTTTTGATTGAGTAGTAGTGTAAGCCAACATACCCTTGGCTGTAATAGTTAAAAACATTTTGATAAGTTTCATTGTTTTCCTTTCTATTTTAAATGAAAAATAACTAAAATCAGATAGCAAAAAAGCTATCAAGGGGGTATACCTTATGAATATCCCTATATATCAAAATCCTACAATTTTTGAAACTACCCTAAACGAGTTTGTTTCGTAATACTATTATTTAGTATATTTGCAATGTAGCCAAGCGTTAGCTTGACCACCCTTAAAGTACACGTGTAAATCGTTCTGCTGGTAGGGTCAGAAGTTGGGTTGTAGGTTATCAAGATAGTTAACTGAGATGTCCCCAATAGCTACACAAATTGTTTAGATATAAAGCTTATGATATGGGCACTCGAATGCTGGTCTTTGTGGAAATTCTAAATTTATGTTTTTTAGGCTCAGAGCTGGAATACCATCTAGTTACGGCTAGAGTTAATTCCACCGATCCCTAACCCCTAAAGGGGGGATCGTTTCCATACAAAGATAGGAGGTTAGTATGCCTGAGAAAACTTATACGCTAACAATTACTTACGATGATGAGACAGAAGAAATTGTTGAATATG
>TARA_R100000329_G_scaffold151428_1_pt1 | contig 12919 bp, 15 predicted proteins | sample TARA_R100000329 | Tara Oceans TARA_R100000329 (sample SAMEA2620783) | marine metagenome | biome: marine biome (ENVO:00000447); feature: surface water layer (ENVO:00002042); material: "saline water (ENVO:00002010), including plankton (ENVO:xxxxxxxx)" | depth 5 m | reverse complement strand
GCTGCAATTGCAAAAACCATAAATAAATCAACAGATCTATTTTGTGCTGTTTCCATAAAGACAACTGTTGAGCCAACTCTTCGTCTGCCATAAATAACAGGTATTTTTCCACCTTGAGCTGTTTTCTGGCCTAGTATGTCCTGGCCACGGCTTAAAAGCTCTCTAGCAGCTAGAAAACCTTTTACACCAGATCCAATTGTTACAGCTGCAACAGTCCATTTAATAGCAGTGGCAATCTTAGAAGTTGCCCACCAATTAGCAACAGTTTTAAATATTGATTTTGTAAAAGCCTGAGTAAACATCTACATACCCCATCTTATGTCACCTTTAGTTTGATCTGCATACTCCATGCCCTTATCACCACTAAAGAATGTTTGTTGGGATTCGTCAGAAAAATGCTGGCCTTTTTTTAAGTTCCAGTTACTAAATTGATTGGCCACTGCAATAGCAACTGTTGAATTTGTGTATGAATCAGTTGCAGATACATTTGTTATAAAACCAGAAAAATAAGGTATTGCATCAACCAAAACTTCATTTTCATCAAAGAAAGCGATAAAAATATTTACTTCATCATCTGTATAGTTTCCGTTATCAACAAGATTTCTTACTGTATCTGTAATATTGGTAAGTGTTAAAACAATCTCTTCTACTTTAGCTTCGCCTGTTTCATTGGCTACTTCTACCTCTACAAAATTTTCTCCAGATTCATAAGTATTTGAATCGTATGTTACATCTGCATAGTAATCAGTGAATCTTAAAATAGTTGAAAGTTTTACCTCAAATAAAAAAGCTATCTTATTTGCATCTTTAGCTATTTGTGTTTGTAGGCTTGATGATAGTCCTCTGGACATTAGCTTATGACCTCTCTAACATCAAAAGAAATATTAAAGATACTGTTTCTATCTGCTTGATATACAACATCACTTACCAGGTAAACTGTAAAATCTGGTTGATTCATTGTTACCACTTCGTTATCAGCTAGAGTTGATACTATTCCAGGTTCTATTGATACAGTAGCTGCTCCAGATCCATCTGAATCAATATCACTTTGAACCATATAAACTTTTGTATGACCAGCAAACTTAATCAGATCACCAGCTTTAAGAACTCCAGTAGTTGATGCAGCAAAACCATCAAGTGCTATTGTAGAATCTGCTGCTGAATGTGAGCCAACAACTTTAACTGCTGTACTAGATTTTTCTGCTCCTCTGTTTTGTAAAGGTATCTTTATTTGGAAAGTTTCAAAAGATCCTTTTTGTTTTTGTAAAAATGCAAAGATATCCATTGCATCATTTTGATTCATAGGTGGCATAGAAACTGTAAAAGTAAAATATTGAGATCCTATTTGCCTAACTGCTCTCCTTCCAGATAAAGAAGCATTAACAAGTGTTGGCCTATTGTTCTCAAAACTTAAAGCTGAAAAGCCTGGGGATGTTGGAAATGTACCACTCATAAAATACCTACCTTACCTCTGGAATTCATAGCGTTGTTAATAATTGCAGTTATCATGCTTTTCCTTGATACAAGCAATTCATCAAAACCAGCTGAATCAATAGTGCTTATGTTGAATGTAACATTAGCTCCCATGCCCTGGCCTTTAGTATGATCAACTACAGTTTCTCCTGGATGTAGGATTGCTGGAAAGCCACCTTTACCATCTACACCACCAACTCTAGGAGCTGAACCTGTAAAACCACCACCATCAAAAGATGACATATCTAAACCCAATCTAGTTCCTATTGATTTTGTAAATGGTGCAATGATCATTTGTTGGATTGCTATTCTTATAAGTTGCTCAACTACAAATGTTGCAAACTCTTCAAAAGCCATCTTGCCAGTTTTTAGGCCTTCAACAATACTATCTTCTAATTTTTTCATTGATTGAACAGCAATGTTTTGAAGGCTTTTGTTTACCTTAGTTAAGTTGTCCATAAACACCATTAAAGGATCTTGTAAATTAATTAAAGCGTTATCACCTTCTTGTCTAAATGCCTTGAAGCTGGCAGATCCTTTCTCTATTTTCTCAATAATAGAATCAAAACTTTTACTTAAAGCATCAGCATTTATTGCATCTTGCCTTTTGATGATTTCTATACCTGAAAAAACTGGATCTCTTAAAAATTTTTTAATTCTTATAAAAGTATTTAAAATTGAAATTTGAGGTGTACTAATGACATCAAGTGTATTTGCAAGTTCTGCAAAAGCTAATGATGCAGCTCTTACTCCTTCTACTAGACTTATTGCAATGCTTTTACCAAGTTCCTCAAAGCCACCTTTTGCTGCTGATGATTCGATAATAAATTGTTTTAAAGAATTGGCTAGACTTAATAAAGCTGGTGCTGTTGCTACCACTATTTGATTTTGTAAGCCAAATAATGATGCTTTTATTTGTGAAACTCTGTCGTTAAAAGTTTCAGATGTTCTTATGCCATCTTCGCTAATTATAAAACCAAGCTGTTTAAACTCAGTAACAAAATTGTTAAGTCCTTCTGAACCATCCTTAAAGATCTCGGCAAATTGCATACCAGATCTGCCAAATAAATTTGCAAGAACAGTTGATTTTTCAGCTTCTGATCCTAGAGCTGCAATACCATCAGCAACCTCTAATAATATTTCAGTATTACCTCTAACAGCTCCAGTAGTATCTCTGATCTCAACTCCAAGATCTTTAAATATATCTGCTTGAGTTTTTAATCCCCTGGAAGCATCACCTACAGATCTTGAAAATTTTTCTAAACCTTTTTGTGCTTGCTCTATTGATGATCCAGCTTCAATTGCTCCTTGTTGAAAAGCCTGGATAAAGTCTGTTGCTATCCCTGTTCTGGTAGCAGTCTTACCAATATTATCAACAAACTCTAATGATTTTTTTGATGCAATGACTAATGCAGCACTAACAGCAGTGATTCCTACTGTTACACCACCTACAACTTTTGCTGTACCTTTTGCAGCTGAACCAACCTTGTTTAATCCTCTGGTAACTTTATCAAAGGCAGCTTTAGTTTTATCAACAGCTGTAAGTTTAAATTTGACATCTCGTTTAGCCATTAATTTTGCTCATTAATAATTGAAAAATATGCAATCCATCCATTGTATTCATCAACAGTTAGATCCTGGATCTCTGCTAATGACTTGCCTAGTTTGTCTGCTAGTTGATATTGGTAAAAAAGATTCTTATCTTTTTTTAGTTTTTTTTTGTATCTTCTAAGGTTTCTTCGCCAGTGATTAACTGAGCTATATTTACAAGTACATTTCTATCAACATTGTTAAGCAGAGCTGGCTTATCATCAATGGAAAATATTTTGTTGCCCTCTTCATCCAGAGCTTTATAAATCAAAACCATAGCCATCATTGTTAGGGAATCTTCCCTAGACACTTTAAATAGTTTTGCAGTTTCTCCTAATGTAAGTGGCTTCCAGAATATTTTAAGATCCCATTCCTCTACATAGAATGATTTTATATCTTGTAGATCAAAATGAGATTTTGCCTTCTCAATTGCCCTCATTAAACTGTTGTTTTAGTTAAGCCACCAGATCCCTGGAATGTTATTGATTGCTGTACTAAAGAGTTTGGATCAGTATTCAAACTTAGGCCAGTAACAATAGCTGTACCAGTAAATCTAGCTTCACCACTTCCAGTTCCCTCTGGTAAAAAGTCCAGAGTAACTTCTGCTCCAATAGTTAGTGCATTTTGAGCTGTATCATCATCATCAAAAAATACATCAACTGAGCCAGAGAATGAAGTTAGCGTAACCATAAAACTTTTTGAAGAATCGCCAAGAGCTGTTTTTTCTACAGTGTCAGCTGCTTCATCTAAAGTATATGAAGTTATATGAGCTATAACATTTGAACCAACTCTAACAGTTCCATCATTTCCTTTATGAATTGCCATTATTTATCCTTTTTTTTAGAAGTTGATTTTTGTTTAGGTTCTTCTGAATCCTGGGATGCAACTTCTTCCCATCCTTTGTTTTTGTAATACTCAATCATTGATGAATGAGCTATTACTGTTGTTTTTTTATCTGGTGAAATTAATTTCATTTCATCCTCCAATTTTATTTTGATACATCTGGAGATTGCTCCAGAGTGTAATATTCAACTGTAAACTCCAAACTAATATATGCAACTGGTTTCTCGCCTTCTGCGTTAAATTCAATATCAGTTGATGATAGAAATGTATCTTTAGCTTTTGATGATAATGTTGGATCTGCTGCGATAGCTTGCTCAACTTCTTTTGCTATCTCATCAATAGTATCGTCAAAATCACTTGTTGCCTTTACATAGGCTTCAACTACAAGTGTTAGATCTCTGAATAATAGTTTGTTTGCATTTACAACAACTGGCTCTGATGTTTCTGATTTTGTATAAATTACCAGGCCTGGAAGATTACCATCTTCAAGTGGATAAACTCTGCTCTGGTAAACATTAGATCCTGTTGTTGTTAGGCCAGTCAGAATAGTACCTACTTGTTCTCTAATCTGCCTTCTTACATGATTGGCCATTATGCTTCCTCTAAAAGTAAGGCACTAAAACCAGTTCTATCTTTCTGGGCATTAACAATTTTATAATTTTGTGCTGCCTTCAATGTATTACCATCTACATCTTTTATAGCAGCTACATTTAATGTATCTCCAAAAGATGCGTTTGGTGCATCAATGGTTCTGCAATATGCAATAGGTTGAGATTGTTCAACACCAATTCCGTCTTGAGTTTCTATGTATTCTTCGTTGATTATTATTTTGATAGTAGATGCAGTTCCAGATCTGGTATAAACAGCTGAAACACCATGACCAAAATCAATATCAAGATATGCTTCCATATCCTCTTCAGTTTCTAAATTATATAAACTCATTGCTTCTCTAAAAATACTTGAACCATACCTACATTGTCTGGCTCAACTCTAACAACATGAAATGTTGTAGCTGGTGATAGTGTGTTTCCATTATTAGTTGTAATGGCATCTACCTTCAAAATATCTCTATGTGAAATGAATGGAGCATCTGATGCTTTTAAAAAAGCTGTTGGTTGAAAACCATCAACCTCTATAGATCCTCCACCGATCCCCAGATATTCTTGGTCAATGATGATATTGATTGAAGTGCTGTTACCAGAATCAATATCAAACAAACTATCAATTAATCCAAAACTATCAAATAAAGAATTCTGTACCTCAAATAATGTAGCAGTCACACCATGAGCTGTAGTATCAACATAAGATGTAAAATCTGCTGCACTCTCTAAGGGCATTACTTACTTCTTTTTTTTGGTTTTGGTTTATCTGATTTCTCCAGGCCAATAGATCTGTTTGATTCTTTTTTAGCAGATCCTTTATACTCCTCAGCTTTTTTGTAGCTAATAAGTGATCTTGCTTCATCATAACTGACCTCAATAACATCTCCAGCAGAAACTCTTTGCTGATTGGCCACTGTATCTGACAAAATTAATACCTTCATATTTTTCTCCAAATGGGGAGGCCTTTCACCTCCCAGGTTTTTAGTAGTCATTACCACTTAACAATAATGTTAAGAAGCTGCACAGAATGACACTGCGTGTCTAACTGCAACATCTACTGATTGAAGTGCAACAATTCTAATTGTTCCAGAAGAACTGTTAGAGAAAGGATCAACTAAAATATCAAGCGATCCAAACATTCCAATTAGTAAATCATTGAAGTTACCAAAGACATAGTTGTTAGCAGTCAACTGAGGAGATACAACAGCTTGATAACCATTGATCTGATCATTAACAGCAACAAACTGAGCAGTATTTGTAGCCTTCTCAGTAGTCTTTAGAGTTCCATAGTTTGTAGGATGGATGATGTATGCAAGATCTCCTAATAGAGCATTATCAACTCTAACAGCAGTTTCCATGCTTACCATCTCTGCAAATGTTGGAGCAGCTGCACTTGAAAGTGAAACAGTGTTGATTCCAGAAGTATTAGTAATACCTGTTGGATTACCACTAGATCCACTACCCTCAAGAGCTTTATCATCAATGAGAATAGCCATAGATTGAGCTAGATCATTTCTGATTAAATTCTCAACATCTAAAGATGATTGAATTAAAAGCTGTCTAGTAACGTCAGTATGAACACCAGCAGTCTTAGGTGACATTGATACACTACCAATAGTCATTTCAGATTCGCCAGATGCACCACCCTCAGAGCTTATGAAAGCAGCAGTAGATCCAGATGATTTCTTAGGAATCTTAACATCGCCAGATAGGCCAGTAAGCATAGTTGCTAAAGGCATAACAGCTGAGTTATTTCTAAGAGCATCAATGAAATCACCACCTCTGAAATCCTGACCAATTAGTCCAGAATCATCAGATGCGTTCATATCTCTTTGTTGCCAAGTTCTCAAGACTTCACCAGGAAGTAAGACACCTTGAGCAGTTTGCCCATATTGTCTTTGAGCTGCTTCACTACACTCGAACTCAAATTTAGCAGCTTCTTGAGCTTTCCTATCAGTAGGATTAGCCATTGCATTTACAGCTCTAAGAATACTAAATCTTTTAGTTTCCTTTTCTGTAAGTCCAATATCCTCTACAGGAGTTTCTAAAGGTTGATCATTTGAGATTGTTTCAAGTAAAACACCTCTAAACTCTTCAATTGATTTACCCTCAGAGATTGCTTGATGCCCTAGATCTCTTTTGTTGTGTTTAGCAGCAAGATCTAAGATCTCTTTTGAATTTTTAGCAAATTCTTTTCTAGCTTCATCAACAGTTTGTGATCTAACTTCTGCGACATCAATCTCAGGTTTTTGGTTTTCCATATTAACCTCGTAAGTTAAATTTTTAGATCTACCAACACCGACCTGTAATGAACTATCAGCAGGCAAACTTACACTACTAACTTCCATCGGCATCCAAGAAGCCCTGAAAAATCTTTTACCATCTTCCTCATCTTCCATTCGATCTAATTTATTAATTTTATATCCAACAGATATATTCATGCGAATACCATCCTGGATATCCCTAAATACTTCCTCAGCAAGAGCAGATCTACCAAATCTTACTAAGGCCACTGTTCTTTTGGCCTTCTGATCAAGTTCAAACCTTTCAATCACACCTATTTGAGATGTCATATCATGGTCTTTTAAAAATGGAGCTGTACCAGATTGCATAAATGACATATCTATTTCATCTGGAGAATGTCCTAGAATTTCCATTCCAAAACTTCTTTCAACTGGCGATTCGCTAGAAACTCCAACTCTAACAGTTCGCTTTTCCTCATCGATGTAAGATCTATCATCTAAAGACAAAGTTCTAAATCTCACTGAATCATCAATGAATCTATCTTTTTTGTCCTTATCTTCCTTATCTTCATCGTGATATGGCCTTTCCTCCATATCATCCTTTTCAGGATCATTTGGCCTTTCTTCCATATCTTCTGCATCCTCCTCTTTGTGATGTTTCGCAAACTCAATGATTACACTTTCGTCTGTTTCATCTACATTGAGGATATGCCTATTGCTTATTTCATCCATAGCTTTTTCCTCTTTGCTTGATAAAGGATGGCTTTCAGGAAGCAAATCTAAATCATGCTTCCCACCCTGGAATCTACCATTGCGTAAAGCAAACAAGAATGAATTAACCCTTGCGTATGCCCATTGCTCTGGAGATGCCACATTAGGCCGTACCGAAGCTGGATTAGTTTTGTAAGCTCCAATCCCTCTTTTAAATACAGCTAATAATGTTCTATATGTTGTTCTCTTTGAAGCCACATTCCCAACCTCTTCATTGTGATCTTCAACTTTTTTCTTTAAACCTTTCTCAACTTCATCTGTAACTTGTCTATCCTGTTGAGCCTGGGATGCTGATCCACTTTCTTTTTGTTCTGTATATTTAATTGCTTCCAAAACAACATCCTTCATTTTTTGTTCACCTAAAGTTCCAATGACACCCCATTTCATTTGGGCAATGACACCAGCAATATTTGATGGCCTACCAGCTTTTGATCCGTCTTTAAATTGAGATCCATCGTTGAAATGTCTTGCTGCCCAGGCCTCTCTCTCTTTGATCCATTTGATTACACCTTCAGTTTCTTCACCATCTCTGGCTTTTGTCCAAAGATTAAATGCTTCATTACCTCTAATGTTCCCACCAGCTTTGTATATATCTGGATCATTTTCTTTTACACCAGCTATAAAGTTGTAATCAAATTGAGGATAGTTTGAGTTCCTAAGAGAAACTTTTTTATCTTCATCTTTTGTTGGAAAATCAGTAGCCACTAGCTACTCCTTGATAATTAGAATGATGATAGCCTTGCCCACCAGATAGACTATCCCCACGATTAAAATCGTTGCCCTTCGCCCTAATCATCAGATTCACCACCTTGTATATTTGCTTCAACAGGAAACTTAGCACCAAATGGTTGAAATGCAGTTTCTATTCCATATTGTTCTGCAAGTTCCTTTTCTTTTGAATGTTGCTCAAATAACTCTTCTGTATCTCTGCCATAAGCAGCAGATATATCTGAATATGTAACAGTACCATTCTGCAATCCAAGAATATGAGATTGCATTTCTTTTAGTGGATCAATCCAGCTGAATGATCTAGGGATGTAATTTACCTGGTCAGCAAACTTATCATATTTGGCAATCGGTAAATTAATTGCACCAGAGCTGATGGCCATCTCTAACCATCTTTTAAAAATTGGATCTATGAAGTGATCAATACAAAATTGCTGATACAGAGCAAACATAGATCTATCTTCTAAAGCACCTTGTCTGATGCTTGAGTAATTAACACTTGTTAAATCGTTTGTTAAAGCGTGATATGAAATATTAAGTCCAGATGCAATTGATCTTAAAACTGATTTAGTAAATGATTCAAAAGCAGTTGTTGGATGCCCTGGATCAAAAGTTTTAAAATCAAAACCCTCTGGTAATTGTTCAAAAGTACCAGCACTAGCATTTGATACTGGTGCAAATGTATCTTCTTGAGGATTATCACCTACATACTCACTGCCAGATGGAGTTGTAAAGAATCCCATTTTAGAAGCACCAACTCTAGCAGCAACAATCTCAGCTTCCATGTATGCTGAGTATTGTTTCATGTTGGCCATTACAGGAGCTATAAAAGAAACACCTCTTGTTTGTTCAGCTCTTTGTGGAAGATAAGCGTGTATTATTTCTTCTGCTGGTACTCTTATGTGAGATCTATCAGTTCTATAACCATTATCGTATGGATGGTTTTTAAAAAGATGATAAGCCACTGGTTTATCAAAAGAATCAACCTCAACACCCATTTTAATTCTATTGCCATTCTTGGCCTCAACATTCATTGATTCGTCTAAATGATCAGCTTCTAAAAACTGTACCTGGAATCCATAAGGAGATTTATTTGTTTTGAAATGTCTAATTAAAACTTCACCATCTCTGGCCAGAGTTTCAATAAATAATTTTTGACAATCTAAAAAACTAAGTCTGCCATTTGGTGTAGGTGATCCCATTGATCCCCACTTCTTCCATTCTCTCTCAATGATGTTATTTGCACCTCTATCCAGAGATCCATCTTCATTTCTTGCTTTGGATGAAATTCTAATACCATGCCTACCAATAACATTGCTCACCATAAGATTCAGATAGCGTGCTATGTAAGCATCATTTCTTGATAACTCTCTGGCTCTATCTCTGAGTAATCTTATGTTGTCTTTTATTTCAGCATCAGCTGACAAACTACTTACAAGAAAATCTGCAAACAATCTACCAGTGTTTGCACCTTGATATGATCTCAAAAATTTTCTTTTAGGTTTTTGTTTTCTGTACCTATTTATTAAATTGTTGTACCAGGCCATTATGAATAATCAGTTGGATTTACAGTTTTTAGTCCACCAAAAGCAACTCTTATTTGATTACCAGATGCTCTACCATTTTTGATCCTATGCATCTTTAGTTCATTTTGGTATTCAGTTTTGTAATAGTTTCTAAAAGCGAGCAGATCATTTATTGACATTCTGCTGAGTGATCTCCCAGCAATACTCATTGAACTTTGATCCATTGATGCTCTGTTCTCAATAACAGCTTCAATAGCATCTAAAACTTTTTTTGCGTGAGATCTAACAGATGCACTTGTTGTTGCATAGTTGTCCTGGAACTCAATAAAGCCTTCACCTACTTTGATTCTATTGCTGTTAGAATTTTTTGTAATATTGGCCACATAATTATAATTACCTTTTGCATAACCAGCTGTAACTGATGATGCAATCTCTACTTTGTAATCATCCCCATCAGCTGTTGCTGTAACAGTTATATTTGATGGAGTGCTACCATCAATAAGATTGAATTCATAAGTGAGTGTATGTGTAGAGTTTGAATAATCAGATCCTAGATCTTGATTCTTCCATGCCCAGAAATCACCAATTTTAAGTTCAGTTGGAATAGAAGTTGGATAATTAGCTGAATCAAATAAGTTTGCCAAAAAATATCTCCCTTGATTTATTCTTCAACACTATTACCCATTTGTGCTATGTCAATGAATTTACCCTTTATTCATAGCATTTATGATTCTTGTGTTTTGTATAAAAAAAACCACAATATCTAGTGTTTGTGTCAGCTGGCCATTTCCTGGCCAGGAAAACCAAGATATAAGTTTTAGTGATAGTACAAAAATCTATTTTTTCCAATCAGTAGCGAAATTACCACGACTTCTTGCTGTATTTCTACTAACTCTTTTTTGTGGTTTTGGATCTTCTAACATCTTCGCTTCTATCACATCAAAATTTGGATTCAGAATATAGATTGCTGCAAAGTTATACACCAAACAGTCCAGAGCTTCGTTGTCTGGTCTTATTTGTTTCCAAACTAAAGTTTTTCTTCCTCGAACAAATTTAGTTACTCTTTTCTCAGCTGTAAGCTGTTTAAAATATTCTTCGTCTAAATGATGGGCAAAATGTAAAATATTTTTTTCTACTGGAGCTGCAAGCCTTGCAAATATATTTTCTTTAGCAGTATCAGTTCCTATCCCATAAAGTACAGTTCTGTTTTTTCCTACATAAGTTGGTTTATTTACAATTGGCTTACCTGGTACAGATAAACCTTTTATTGAAAAGATCCTTCTACCTGATCTTGGCCTGGTGTATTCATAAACTGCGTTTGTATGATGTCCACCACTATCAAATGTTGCACATGATATTCCAATAGATCTTTTATCTTCTGTTTTGAATATTGTTTTTAAAAATTGATCAACTTCACTCCATATATTGTAAGTGTTTGGATCACCCCAAAATATCTTATGTTCCAGCACAAAACATTCAAAACCTTTTGCCCAACCACAAATAGTCATTTCAATTCTATCTTTTTGTAGATCTGATGCAGCTGTCATTACCAGAACTTCACTTGGTATATGTTGCAAATCAAAATTTAATCTTTTTTGTAATAGTTGCTCATGTTCTACTGAATCAGATTGATCTTCCCAGCTTTCACCTAATGCAAGATTAACAAAACTTTTTAGCATTTCTGGATTATTCTTTGATTCAAGAAATGTAGTTGCCATTCCAGACCAGGTAGAAAAAACAGAATACAACTCTGATATATGAAAGCCAGCAATATTGCTTGTAGGCTTTGTAGTTCTCCACTCTCCATTTTTTATCATCCAGGTTTTTTTTGATTCATCAATTAGAGATCCACAATCCTCACAAGCGTATCTTGCAGTTTCTGGTTTCTTATCATCCCAAATTACATTTTTCCAAACTAATCTTTGTTTGTGATTACATTCTGGGCAAGGTACAAAATAATATCTTTGATCACTTTCCTCAAAAGCAGATTCAATCATAGATAGACCTTTTGTTGTTGGAGTGCTGCAAAGATATATTTTTCTATTTGCAAATGTTTTCGTTCTAGCTATTGCAAGTGATATTGGTGAACCTTCTTTTGTAGATAGCTCATATCTATCAACTTCATCAAGTAATAAGATTCTAACAGCTCTACTACTAAGGCCAGATGTACTATTAGATCCAACAATTGATATAGATCCACCTGGATAAATTTTGTGCATAGTTGTATTACCAGAATCTTTGGATTTTGAATCTTTGATGATATCTCTAAGTTTCTCTGAATCTCTTAACATTGTGGCCAGTCTATCTTTAGAAAATGACATACCCATTTGCAGAGTTGGTTGAACAACTAATATTGGAGATGGATCTTGGTCAATATAGTAACCAATTGCATTTAGTATTATTTCAGTTTTACCAACCTGGGCAGATGTCATACAGACTATTCTCTCAATGCCTGGATCTGAAAAGGCATCCATAATACCTCTTTGATACTCAGCTCTGGATGTTCTGAATTGTCCTGGTTCAGCTGATGATTCAGGTGATAGCTTTCTATAGCTATCTGCCCAGGATGATATTTTTAATTTAGGTGGTGGCTTCCAGATCTTGTTGATCTGATTCACTACTTGATTGATATTTTTCTGGTAGTCCATTTTCTGCTAGTTCTTTAAGTGCTTCATAAACTGTATCTTTAATTAATATCTCAGCTTCTGCATAAGTATCTATTGTAATTACCTGGTGAGCTAGTTTGTTTGGAAGTGATAACAATTTAGCACGCACATTAGCCACATAATCTGTCCAGGTTGATTCTATTAGTTCTGCTGGTATTAACTTGCCCTCAAGCTCTGATACTTCTAATTCAGCTTTATCAGCTTGAAACCTAGTGAGCCTGGTTTTTTCTTCTTGGATGTCAGCTGTACCAGTTTTTTTGTTGTAACCACCAAGTTTGCGTAAATATGATATGTAAGCGATTCTGCAAACATCTAAATTAAGTGGTGATCTGCCTGTTTTAGACGGAAATATCCCATTTCTAATTAGTTCTGAAACTCTTTTGACTGATAAATCCAGGTGTTCTGATACCTCTTTTTGAGTGGCCATTTACCTTAATATGAAATACTTGTGTCTAAAAAACATCTGCAGTCCGAATAAC
>TARA_R100000329_G_scaffold31907_2_pt1 | contig 12964 bp, 17 predicted proteins | sample TARA_R100000329 | Tara Oceans TARA_R100000329 (sample SAMEA2620783) | marine metagenome | biome: marine biome (ENVO:00000447); feature: surface water layer (ENVO:00002042); material: "saline water (ENVO:00002010), including plankton (ENVO:xxxxxxxx)" | depth 5 m | reverse complement strand
AGAATAAGAAACATGAACCCATCCTGAATTTGGTCCTTCAGGTTTACCTGTTATTTTTGATACACGTTCAGGAGCATAGTTTTCTAGAATTAATTGATCAAACTCTAGGTTGTCTTTAATCCATTGTGCTAGTTCTAGATTAGAAATCTTCTCACTAATAATTTCTATATCTGCAGCAGCAGAAGTTCCTGAACAACAATGTTGTGATTTATTAGATCCACCTATAAGACTATTCAAAGCCTCTGATCTAAAACAACTATTGATTTTTGTAGGTCCAAAGTTATCTCTTATTGGCTGCAGTACTTTTAAAGTAAGTGCAGTAATGCGTGTAATTGCATTTGTATCTAAATGTTCTTCTTGATCTATTCCTGCATGTACTGCAGTAGGAGAATAAACCAATTCTTGTAGACTAAAGTTTTGGCTTATTCTCATTGCTAACCAATCATCCTTTGATAAGGTCTTTGAGGGATTTGTGACTGTGAGCATTATCACCATCAACAGCACTATCAAGTGCATCTCGTACCTCTTTAGGAAGTTTATCAAGATGTGGTTCTAAATGTTCTGCTGCTAGTGATTGCGCTTTATCTGCAACAATGTCTTTCAGCATGTTTGCCACAAATGGCAATACGAGGTTAAGCATATTATCGTTCCTTTCTTCATCGGTTTGTTGTGGTTTAAAAAATCCATGTAAGTAATTAAGCAGCTTTTCCAGCATCTGCTTCTCCGTTATCGTGTGGTGGTATTTCGTGTTTTTCTGGTTCTTGAGCTAGATCACCTCCTGATTCAAAATAGAATTTAGCAATACCTGCAATGATTGGTATAAATGCTCCAATAAGAATGTTTAATAAATCTTTTGAAGAACCTGGAAGCTCTTCCGATGCTCCTAACATTATATGGACTACATATGCAAATATGCCTAATGCAGACAATGCTATTGCAAATCTAGCTATAAATCGACTTACTTGAATCCTTTCATTCACCGTCATCTGCTGCTTAACAGGTTTCGGAGGATCAGGCTTTTCTACAGTAGTTGTTGTTATCTCTTTAGCCATTATCGTTTATTTGCTATAAGAGCTTCAGCCATTCCTTTGATTTCCATGGAAAGGCGTTCGTTCGTTTTTGCCACATCCTTGAATGCTACACTCAATCCATTGACTGCATCCGAAGTTATACTGTTCTGTTTGTTTTGCTCCTTAATAACATCAATCAATCTTTCGTCACCTCTAGTGTCTTTTTCTTCCCAGCGAATAATTTCTTCTTTGTGACCTTGCTGTGTTTTAAATATATACCAGCACATAATACCAATAATCACCGCAGGAAGTCCGATTCTTTCCACTAACATCAAGATAGATTCTACTTCCATAAGACCTTGAGGTTGTGGTGGTGTAGCTGAAGGAAAATGGTGATCCATTTAAGGCTTTGGATACTTTTCTTTTACAGCTTTAATCTTAGCTTTCCACCCATCTATATCATGGTAAATCTGGTCAAGCTGTTCAGGAATTGGGTCGTAAGCTACGGCTCGATCACGTTGGTACTGCTTAGAATCGTAGTCGGCTTGGAGTTCTGTTAGTTTTTCTTGAATTGCTTTTTCTGTTGGTGGCGTTTGTCCATCAGTAAAAATAAATTCCGCAACTGGCCCATCACCGGGTCCAGATAGTTGACCACCAACAAGTGCTAACACAGCATCAAAATAAGTAATCATCCCTTTATCTCCATGACAGTTAGATTAGACGATGTAGTTGTGTAATCAACATTATTTCCTTGATTGCCTGCTCTATTCAGCCTAGCAGTGTAGCTAGTATGATTAGTTGCAAATTGAACTTTAATTGTTAAAGCACCTGAAGACCAATTAGGTGTAGCATCGTTACATCTAATTCTTCCACCAAAACTGTAAGGTATTAAAAAATAAGTATCACTAGATGTAGGACCACCTGCTGAGACTCTTATCCTACTACCAGTTTGATTGCCTATTAAAATTGGTCCGTCAGTTCCTCCTCCGCTTATATACAAACGTGTTGCAAAACCATAAGAAGCTTCACTATTTGAACCATGAACATTAGATTGAATAAAAAGATAATTAGTGGCAGATGATGGAGTTAAACTAACACTTAAACCTGTTGCATCAGTCCAATTTCCTGCTCCGAAATCATCAGTTGAATTTTGGTTATCATTTTTTTGTGCAGATACTACTTGCAAAATATGACCAGTAGGAACCCCAGATCCCCAACTCCAATTCCCAGAAGCATATTCAGCTAATTCCTTATTAGTAGTCGCTGAACCATCAATAATTTTGTCTACTTGTAATGAACTAGGCATGATTTTTATTCTGGTTTAGTGGGCCAAGTTATGTTGTCAGGATCGCTAAAATCCATGTCTCTTAATGCTTTTCTGTACGCTTTCCACTCTGTTTTTTTTGTAGTAGGAAAGTCCTCAACCATATAAACATCTGTTTCTGCAAGCATTGAATTTCTCTCTGCTTTTGCTTCAACAACATTTATGTCATCTGTCGTTTTATATTCAACAGGAAAACCATTATTTATTTTTAAATATTCAGGCATTTATAACTCCATACAATCTGATCGTTCCTCTTGACGGATTACTTGAATCACTTGTGTAAAATTTAATTCCTGTTAAAGCACCTTTATCGCCAGTATTTTGATGCCTAGTATGCCCACCCGAAGCAACAAACCAATTTCTATAATTGCTACTGTTATGAAACCCACCCGTCCAATTAATTGCGTGCCATCTCGTATCAGTAGGTTTAGTTACTGTCATTTCAGTATTTATACCAGAAGCATCAGCAACTCCACCATAACTAATTGTATTAAGTCTCATATTAGCTTCAGAAGCACTGTATGCTATTCGGGTACTACCACCTGAATCAAAACCTTGTGAAACATAATCGTAACCAGTTGAAGTAGCTAAAGAGCTATTTATATAAAACTGGATTTTTAGATTTACGGAACTTGCTAAAGAAATATCTTCTAAAATTATTTTATATGTTGAATAGCTAGCTGTTAAAAGTGACGATGATCCTACATCTACTGATGAACTAGAGCCTCCAAACGTGACTGTTTGTAATAACTTCCAACCCCAATTTCCTACTACTGAAGAACCTAAAGTCCCTGCACTAATCGTATTATTAAACGAAACATTACCACTTGAAATAGTAAGTGCTTCGTTATTAGAAGTGTCTCTAATTGAGTTAACTTTCAGTTCTGAACTCATGATGCCTCACATTTAAGAGCTTTAAGTTCATCAGTAGTTTTACAAGAATCTACTTGTTTAGTTATATCTCTAAGTCGTTGCTTTTCTGCTACAATTGCTTTTGTATCAGATCCTGATTCTTGTGCTTGCATAAATTTAATATCTTCAGCTTCAAGCAAAGGTTTTCTTTCTTGCCTTAATCTTTCTTTGGTGATGTCTTTTGCTTTATCTAGGTTGATTGTAATCATGCACCTACTCCGTCATGTCCATTCTTGTCAAAATCATATTCCCACGCATTCAAAAATTCATAATCACTTGGTAAATCAGAAGCATTAATAATTTTATATTTAACACCAGTAGGAACATCTTTTTTAGCTGTTTCTTCAAGTGACAATTGGCCTGTTGGGTTTAAAACTATAATAAAACCATTTTCGTTAGGATATATAATTTTTTTCATATTAATACATTACTATTACATGAAAGGCTGAGTTGTATGGACCTTGATGTTCATAAGTAACACTAATTTTAAAATAACTTGATTGCTTATCATGTACTGAAACATTATACCCACCTGCTGCGTTAGCAGATCCAACGACAATATAATCTGTAGTAGATGCAGGCACAGTAAAATCTAATTTATATGAACCTGTTCCTGGTTTAGATGTGGCAGAAAAACCTTGTCCTCGATTATAACTTCCATCAAGAGCAATATCTGCAAAGGCTCTTACCCTAAAATTTCCACCTATCGTTTTAGATCGTGCATCTGCACTTTGATCAACTAATCCACTCATACTAGCTCCAATCTTGGTCTATGTAATTTATACAATACATTAAAGCGTCTGTGCCATTTGGTGTAATGCGTAATCTAGAAGTATTGTCATATAAAACTAATCTATCGTTCCATGCAAATGTTGCATCTTTATCCATTGGAGTGTCTTCCAATAACCAGACATAATTTGATCCACTATCGTTAGATAACTCTAAATGAATCTGAGTATTTGAACTATGATTATTTTTGAGAATAATATTTAAAACCACATATATGTGATGCTGTGTTGGGGTCAAGGTGTATGCTGAAGTAATAGTTCCAGACAAACTTTTTAAAACCTCTGTTCCGCCACCAGTTGGTATAGCCATATCAACTCATTATTAATGATCGGTGTAATGCCTTTTGAGCAAAAGATTGTTTGTCATGGATGCCACCAGTTTTGGCTTGTATGGCGTTGTTATCCACAACGATGTAACTAGAGAATAAAGCTTTTAAAAAATTCATAGTTCCTTTCTAAACAATGACTAATGTTCCATTAACAGTTAGACTTCCATTTGTACCTATTGTTACTGGCCCAGCCATTACCGCATTTTCATCTGCACTTATGGTTACAGCAGAGTTGATCGTTGCAGGGTTTCTTAATAATCCTGATACAGTTGATGACACATGGCCTGTGACACCAGATGAATCATGATTAACTGTAGTAAAATCACCTTGAGCAATAGAACCAGTTCCTTGTCTTTTCATGCGTTCTCCAATACTGAAACTATAACTTCTGCTTTGTTCGCTACAGAACAAGCACCATGTATTTCTGATGTATCTGTAATAACAATTTTTCCATCAACAAGATCTAAGTTTCCTCCTACTGGAATTGAAGTGCTTTTACAAATATGAATTTTGCTGTTATCTGATGCAACAAGAGCAATATCGACTGTCACTGTAGCCGTATGCACATTTGCTATATTTAATCCTATAACAACATGTCCTTTGTCAGTTGTTACTGCACTAAGGTCTGCACCAATTTGAGAAGCTGTTCCATGATTCCCAATAGATGTTTGTCCAAGTGCTGATTTTCTAGTTACAAATTTTGCCATAGACTACCCCAGAGCGATTGCAAAGACGATTGAGTTTGCTTGTGAAGTTGCATCTGCTGCTGTTGCAGAATTAGCTGCAGCCGTAGCAGAACTTGCTGCTGCAGTTGCTTGTGCAGAAGCTTTGATTGAATAATGTTTTGCTGAATATTCTGCTGTATCTACAAGATCATCTTCTGCTGCTGTAGCCCATTCTTTAGCAGCACCAGCATTTGATGTATCAGTTACACCAGTACCACCAACAGCCCATGCTTTAGATGAATAATCTGATCCTGTTACAACACCATTTATTTTAGTAGCATAATTACCTGCTAATGTTGCTGATGTTGCAGCAGCAGTTGCTGAACTAGCTGCATTGGTTGCTTGAGTAGTAGCATTAGCTACCTGTGCATCTGGATCATTTGTTGATACACCAATATCTCCATTAGCATCAAACTTTAATGCTTTAGAAGCTCTATCTGCTTTATTTACATTTAAAGTACCAGCAGTTTCAGGATTAGAGTCAAATGCTGTTGTTCCAGCTAAAGAGGATGCAAACTTAAAAGAATAATCTTTACCATCGTCAAGCTGTTGTGCTATTTGAGTAAGCTTGTCATAGCTGTTTTCTAATGTCTCTGCATCTATAGTTGAGTTGTTTGTGTAATCAGATGTTTGTGTTAATGGAACATTACGTGTAACAACTATGCTATCTGATGATGAAGGATACGATACTGTAGAATCTACAGTAAATCCTGTTGCAATATAGGTAATGGTTGCATTCGATGAAGTTCCTGCATTTTGTACTGTATAGTGAACATCTTTCTTTAAATATCCAGATGCTCCTGCAGTATATCCTCCACCAGTTATAGGTGTTCCTGAACCAGACGATGCTCTTTCAAAATAAACTTCTATATGTGTGGCATCAAGAATAATAAAACCTATTGTATGTGGACCCTGATTACCATTACCAGCAAATGAAAATCTGGTTGTAGTTGCAGTTACTGTCATTAATAGCCTCCTACTACAGCACTAGGTCGTATTGCTTCAATATAATCTTGGTTTTCCATAGACTTAATAGCATTTTCCATTCTACCTAAATAACCTGGATTGACATACTCCTGTACGTGGTACAAAAGTCCGTAGTTGATTGCTGGCTCAAGATAAAAAAGATTGCCAAAAGGTATGTTCGATTTAACAACAGACCATGCTTTTGCTGCATCTTCGTCTCCATTAATTAAACCTTGAAACAATCTCACAGAATCTCTTACATCTCCTGCTGCTGGACCAAATGCTATTTCAGGCCAGCCGTAGTTATATGCAGAAAAATTGTTGTAGACAAAATCTCCAACGATTCCTGCAACACCAGATTGTACTAAGGAAGCGGCTGCGGTAGAAGCAGCAAAAGGATCTTTAGGTTCGCGACCTCTAAAAAGATCTTTTGCAGTTAATGATGCATATCCCAGCATTATTGCTGGTACTAAGTGTAATGAAGAATTGCCTAAACCATTCTGCATCATTCTTGGATATTGCTGAATCGCCATGGTTAAAGGAAAACTCCTAAACATCCAAAACGTCTCAGCCAACACACCTGGAACTGTACCCCTCTTGAATCCAAATGACATAATGGCTTTTTCATTTTTCCCAGGTTGTGGGACTGCCATTCTGGATTCTGTCACAAAGAAGATCTCTAACTTGTCAGCAAGTTGTTGTGCTTGCTTAGATGCAGAGAAGTTCTTTAGGTGGTCAGGTGTAAAATATAATTCATTTGCAAAGCTGTCAATAGTTCGACCCTGTAAAGCAGCCTGTTCGGTTATATTATACGGACCAGCTTTATTGATTAATGCCCAATCACTTTCTGATATGTCGTACTGATTCAAAACACGTTTGTAGCTTTCTGAAAGTTCATTCCATTTAAGTAATGACATATCGCCCATATAAGCAGATGCCATTCTAGCAAAGCCTTCTCTGTTAGCATTTGTCCAAAAGTTCAATCCGTTATACATAAACATTGCATCAGCCATTTTGCTAAGAGATCCACTTAATCTATCTTGTGCAAAATACCTAGATGAACTGCTTGTCAAAATACCATCAATGCCAAGACCTAAATACTTGAACATATCTTTTTCTGTTATGTCCATGTCTTTAGTAATACTTTTCTTAAGATTCCTAAAAGTATCATAATATGCAGAGAAGAATGATTTGCCTTGGTAATGCATTGTCATTGCTTGAAACAACGGATCGCTAAATGACGAAAGCATTGCTTTGCCCATATCAGTAATGATATGCCAGTTTAGATAACCATTAAATATTTTGGTGAGCGTAGGATTTTCTGGAATGTAATTACGTCCAGATAAAACATCATATCTTGTATCAACACCTGATCCTGCAAACGTAGCTTTAGAAACTTTATATTGACTCATAATAGCTTCTTTAAGATTATCAAACGTAGTTTGTGGATCAGGTCCTAATCGCTTAATAAGAACAGATCTATCGCTTTGTAAGGTCAATCCTTCAATCATTGCATTCAAAGGATCTTGATGTCCAAATCTTTGGTTATATGTAATCCAGGCATCTGCATCTTTAAAATGCAATCTACGTGATGCAGACAATGCATCAGACATAGATTCGACTGTCTTATCTTTGATTTCTTTTTTATCAGTAAGCCTAGAATAAATATCTTCTAGTATTTGACGATTGGGAGGGAATCCATTAAATGTTGTGTCTTCATCTAATAATGGCATGACAAAATCAACCCACTCTTGCATTTGTGCCAGTTTCATATCTGTCACATTGTGGTATTGAATGGTTACATGCTTTGGATTGTAGATGATTGATGCACCAAAAAAATTAGACTCTTGGACAACACGCATATTTTCACGTTCAAGAATCTTTGCCATTTCATAGGCTTGATTATTTCCTGTTACACTTTTTTCTTGGAACGGAAATCGTTCACGAACTACGTCTTGCTGAAACTTCTTGCTCCTAAACAGTTTATGCATTTCTGTTCGTGACAAGCCTGTAGCATTTATAAAATCCATTTGTATTCGACCATGCAATGTTGCAGTTCGTGCTTCCATTTCATGTCCAATACTTTTAAGAAATCCAGTTCCTTCCTTAGTGCTACCTGTTAAATAGATCTTAAAACGACTTACTGCATCTTTATATGACGTAGCACCTTCAGTAATAAAGTTATAAGCAGTTTCAAACGCATGTTGCATAAGATCTGCTTCATTTGCTCTTTGCTTCTTATGAAAGTCAGCATTTGCAGCTAATCGTTCTGCACGATCAAATATTTTTTCAGAAGATCCACCTTCTGCTAAATAATCTAAAAACGCTTTAGCTTCTTCAGGATCTTGTCCGTGCTTCTCTACGAGAAGATTAGTGCATTTATCTTGAGCCATTGCTTGTCAAACATCTTGCTGCATCAAGCACAACTTGCTTGCGTTCATCTATCATTTTGTTGACTTGTTCTGATTTGTTGCGGATATCCTGTATCCTGGTTTTAACTTTTTCAGGAATTTCAACAAACTGTCCCAAAGCCGATTTAATGTTTTGTTGTATGGTTTCAGCCATATTTTGAGGCTGTTCTTTATAAGTGTATTGTTCATTTACGTCCTTGTAATCCCATTTAATGTCATCCTGACTTGTTGTAATACGTTCTATGGTTATTCCATTTTCATCTGGTCGTACTTCTATTTTGACATCTGCATCTGCCAACTCGACTAAAGCTTCTTCAAACTTTATTTTTGCATCGGGTGTTGACGGATTAAGAAATGTATCTGGTATGTAGATGCCTTTGTATCCATAAGAATTAGATGTTGTGATTGTATCTCTTATCAAATCAGCAATACCTTTTGCGGTTGATATAGGAGTTGTCATAAGAACATCTACCGTTAAGTAAGAAACATCGTTAATCATCTTACCAACTGATGTAGATAGTGATCCTGCATCGTTTTGTCGGTAATTCACACCAGTATTCAGATAACGCAGTCCTTTACCTTGATGCATTGATAAATCTGGTGATTTACCCATTTCGAGTTGATCCATGACCATAGCAATCTTAGACATATGGTCTTCAGGTAAGACTCTTTGGTTTCTATTCTGAAACTTTCTAATTCCTGCAATGGTTCCTCCTGCTAATAAACCACCTATTGCCATTTCAGTTAAGACCATTTTTGCATCCCATTCTTCTTGAAACTTAGCTCTTTTATCTTTCACCAAAATACCACCAATGCCTAAACCTAATGATGCATCTCCAGTATCTTTGATAACATTGCTCAAAACTCCTGACCCATTTTTGGATTTTATTGCACCAGATGTTTTTTGTATTTGTTTACCAAGTCTTATTGCTTTTAAGCTTTTTGATGCTAAACCAAAAAAAGGAACAAAGGCTAAAGGATCAACTGCAGATCCAACTGCTACTCCTGCAAATTGTGCTAAAGTTCCTGCACCAGATACGTTTTTAGTAAGATTGCTATAGTACTGATTGCGATCATGTGCTTTAGACAACAACTCTGCTTGACCTAAAGTCATTCCATCAAAATATTTAATGTTGTCTCTATAAAACTGGCTACTTATATATTCGTCTTCTGTTATAGATGATTGTTGTTTTGCGTTATCAAACGCCATTTCATCAATAAGCTCATTCCACCAGAGGTTAGAAAAGCCATAAGATATTGATTCTCTAAATACTCTGCCAAAAGAAGGCTCATACGTATTGACGTAGTAATCTAATACTGCATCAGAATTTTGTGGTTGATAACGTGGTATCATCTTTCAACACCTAAAGCTGTATCTATTTTATCAATGACACCTGTTTGCTCAATTTTTTCATGCAGTATATCTACAACTTCAGCAGCACTTTGTGCATTATCAATAGACCAATAAACCATATCATCCCATAAACTAAGTTCTTGTCGTTTTCGTTCTTTGACCATATCCCCAAATACTTTATTTATGTTTGATACTGAAGTGTCCTGGCCTACTCTTGATAAAAAATCTACAAATACCTCATATTCAATTTGTCCCATTGGATTTTGAACATTTCCAGAATCTGTAAAACTAAATGTATTCCACATGCTTGTTGCATTTCTTATCAACCTTCCAGGTATATTCTGTATGTATCTTGCAGTCTCTTCAAAAACTTGTGGTACAAATGGCAGATCATAGGGTTCTTGATACATACCTAATATTCTTGAATCTGTAAGCAACCCCTGAAGATTTCTGCTTAGTTTCATTTTTCTTTGAAATACATCATCATCACCAAAAGATTCGTTATATATCTCAACTGCTTCTTTAATAAGGTTGTATTTATATTTTGGGTCTAAAGTAAAATGAACATTCATAACGTCTTCTAAAGCAGCAAGTTCTATTCTGTATCTAGAAAATTTTGCAATTTCTTCCCATGACATTTTTAAATTAGTGTCTTCTTGTGCTGCTCTTGGAGCATTTTCATTTCTTCCAAAGAAAAAAGACAAACCTGATCCATCACCTGATTCTCTTATAAAAACTGCCATATTTCCTTCATCACTACCCATTCTCATATTGTAGTCATTCCGAAACTTCTCATTTTTCATAAAAAGAAATAATTGGTTAAGACCGTATTGAATATCTCTAGTACCTAAATGTTCATATTGAGTTATATATTTTTTAGGTATCAAAATATTTGTTGTTCCATCTCCTGGCGATTCAACAAAATAGTATTGAGAATGTACTAAGTTTTTTAATATTTCATCGGATGAAGGAGGTCTTCCATTAGTGATAGTATATTGATGTGCATACTTCATAAAAAAATTAGATATAGAATTCATTGGATCTGGCAAATTCAATGTTCTATTTATATATGAAGCAGCATATCTAGCTGTTGTTTCTAAATTATCCTCGCCCTGCATTAAATATTTATTTGCATCTCTATAAGTAGACAAACCAGGATCATTAGTGTTTACATATTTACCATCCCTTATAGCTCTTTTTTCAGTAATATCCATTGCTTCAAATATTAAAAGAGTATCCATAGAATACCCATCTTCAAATACTTGAGCATTGGTTTCGCCATATTCTCCATTACCTAAATAATATCGTATTGTTTTAGGTTGTGGAGTTACCATTTCTGGATTGTATGATTCTTTATTAGGGTTAGCAAAATATGCTTGTGCATTGGTACTTGGATGCATTTGAAATACATCTGATGTAGGAAAGTGCTGATCGTAATAATATCCTGCTTGTTGATAAAACAACTTGTCTGCACCTTTTACGATTGGTTGGTGATAAAAATTAAACATTTCTTTAGCACGAACATACGAAGGTTTCTTTTTTAAGATAGAAACATGTTCTTCACTTAATTGTGGTGCTGTTCCTGTATAATCAATATTGCCACCAATGTTTTCCATATTTTAACCTTCTTTCTCTTTTACAAGTTTTTGTAAAGACATATTACTTCTTTCAACTGGCGAAGAATTAGGATTAGATTGTATAGCTTTAGCATCAACAGGATTTTCTATAAAAAATTTTACTCTTTGTTTGTAATCCAGTTCTACAGTTTTGTAATATCTTTTAAAATAATTTCTTTGTGTAGCATATGGAATATTGACTGATTCTAACCACTTTCTCCATGCTCTTAATGCTTTATCTAATCTATTTATGTCGTTCTTTGATGTAATTTTTCTATTTAATATTTGTTTACCATAAAAAATATGGCTGTCAAAATTATCTAAAACTTGTGATGCAGAGACATATCCAGCATTACCACTTACTTCGTCAAATTCTGCAGCTTTTCTAGGATCAGGTGGTTTGACACCAGTAGTTTGTATAGATAATGATAAATCAGGATTTCTTTCATATTCCTGAACATGATAATCCATCCAATTATTTGCTTGTCTACTAAAACTAAATTCTTTCCTAGACCAATCTCCAATTTTTCTATTTTTATTTAATAACTCAACGTATTTTTTCCCAGCGTTTTGTGCAAACTGATTAAGCTGTTTTTGATCAAAAAAACTACTGTAAGTATCATAATAGTCTGATGTTGGTTCAACTGTAATTCCTGCAACTGAACCATCATCACCTTCAATAATATTAGCTTCAGTGTAATTAATTAAAAATTCTTTGACATTATTAATGTCATCAGACTCTGTTTGATTTTTTAATAAAACAAATGTTTCGTTTTTTGCAAATTGATTAGCTATTGGCGAAAACTGTTGATCAAGTTGTAATATAAATAAAGGACTTAAATCTGTACCTGGATCAATAACTTTACCTTCATCATCAAATTGTTGATAGCTTTCTTGTTTCAAAAAACTATTTAAAGCCATTCTTTGAGATGCATCACCTTTACTAGCTTGTAATGCAAAAGAAGATACAAGATTGCGTTTATCATCATTTATGTATTTATCAGTTTCTACTCCTAAAGTGTCTCTATAAACTTCATAATCAGTTTCTATTTTTGCAAGTCCTTGATAAATGCTTGTGTCACCGCTCAAAACTTGACCAGAAATAACAGAACCATTTTTTCTAAGTTGTTTGACAACAGCATTTTTTGTATTAGCTATAGATATTTTTTGTGCATTAGCAAATGCTGGTGCAAGTGCTCTTCTAACTTTAAGTTCAACTTTTTTATTAAATCCTGGACCATATTGATCTGTAGAATATTTTTGTATAAGTCTATCAACTAAAACTTCTTCTCTAAAATTTTGACCAACTTTTCCATAATACTGTTCTGTAGGTAGTTCATAAGATACAGATTCATCTTTTACATTGACTTGAAATGGTTTGTTGCTTTGTGTGCCTTCCTGAAACTGTTTACCTGCTTTGTAAGAATCTAATTCAATATTATCAAGTACTGTTTGCTGTTCTTGTTTTTCAAGCTTTTGATTTGCTTTGGCAATAATAGTTGCTGCATTTGCGGTATCTGTTATTGCAC
>TARA_R100000329_G_scaffold79684_1_pt1 | contig 12988 bp, 18 predicted proteins | sample TARA_R100000329 | Tara Oceans TARA_R100000329 (sample SAMEA2620783) | marine metagenome | biome: marine biome (ENVO:00000447); feature: surface water layer (ENVO:00002042); material: "saline water (ENVO:00002010), including plankton (ENVO:xxxxxxxx)" | depth 5 m | reverse complement strand
AGATTTAAATTTAGTTGCAAAAGGAACTGGAGTTGTTCAATCAAACGGATCAGCACTAGCTGTTACAGGTAAACAAACTATTTGGGTTCCTGCTACAGCAATGTATGCAACAACTACAAACGGATGTGCGGACATCGATCAAACAGAATTAACAGCTGGTCAGCCAGAACTTAAAACATTAGATTTCGATCCTTCTACTGATGAGAATGCGCAATTTACTATTGCATTCCCTAAAGCGTGGGATCCATCACAACTTATAATGTATCAAGTTTTCTGGACAGCTAACTCAACAAATACAGGTAACTGTATTTGGAACTTAAAAGGCGTGGCAATAGCAAATGATGATGCGATTGATACAGCGTTTGGAACTGCAGTAGCAATAACTGATGCTCATAGCGGCACAGCTAATGACTTAAATGTTACTGCTCAAAGTGGTTCAGTAACTATTGCTGGATCTCCAGCGGCTGATGAAGATGTGTTTTTTAACATTTCAAGAGACGCAAACGACGGTTCTGATACGTTTACAGGTGACGCTAAACTATTAGGGATCAAAATATTCTTTGCTACTAATCTGCCTAACGACGCATAATAGGAGGACGTAGTGTCAAACTTTGGATATAGAGTATTAGGTTTCGGAGCCGGCGGAAGAACCATAACTCCATTTGTTAATGCGACTGGCGGTAATACTACAATCACAGACGGAAATTATAAGATTCACGTTTTCACAGGCGATGGTACTTTAGCTGTTGCTAATGAGGGAACACCTGCAGGATCTAACACAGTAGAATATTTTGTTGTTGCAGGCGGTGGCCCAGGTGGTGGAAAATATCGTGGAGCAGGCGCAGGAGGCGGAGGCTGGAGAACAAACTATCCAAGCCCAGCTACAGGCGGCCTTGCAATAGCATTCCAATCATATCCCGTACAAGTTGGTGCAGGTGGTGGATCACCTCCAAACAGAGGATCAGCAGCGACACCTTCAATTTTTAGTACGATCACTTCTACAAGAGGTGGAGGACACGGCCAACCTGGAGGATCAGGAGGCGGAACTAACGGAACATCTGGACAAGGGTCCGGAAATGCAGGTGGATTCTCTCCACCAGAAGGAAACCCAGGAGGAAACTCTACGGGTGGATGTTCGCCTGGAGCAGGCGGCGGAGGCGGAGCGAATAGCCCAGGAACTAACGGATCACCTGGATTCCAAACACCAGCAGGAAGCGGTGGAAACGGATCAGGTATTTCAACATCATTCTTTGGACCAACAGCACCAAGTTATGGAACACCAGGACCATCAGGTTCTAACAGATATTTTTCTGGTGGTGGCGCAGGAGGAACTTATTCTCCAGGCTCACCGGGATCAGGAGGATATGGAGGCGGAGGCCAAACAAACAGTCCAGCTCCATCAAATTCTGGCGGTGGCGGCGGAGGTGGAAACACTGGCGCAGGTTGTTGTTCACCAGGATTAGGAGGATCAGGATTTGTAGCGATTAGATACAAGTTCCAATAATATTATGGCACACTTTGCAAAATTAGATGAAAACAACGTTGTACTTTCTGTTCACTCAGTAGGTGATGAACACCTTATGAAAAACGGAGAAGAGAACGAAGAAGTTGGTATTAACTTTTTAAGAAACGTACACGGTTGGGAAAATTGGAAACAAACTTCATACCACACAAGAAGAGGAAGATATTTAAATCATGATGGATCAGTTGCATCTGATCAAAGTAAGATGTTAAGATATAATTTTGCTACTCCTGGATCTACATATGATCCAGTAAGAGATGCTTTTATATTACCTAGAGCTAGAAGCGAAGACGGAAGTGTAATATTTGAAAGTTGGTCAATAAACGAAACTACGATGGATTGGGAAGCACCAACTCCAGAACCTTCAAGCCAAACTAATGGCGTAGATGATTTTTATCATTGGAATGAAGGCACTCAATCATGGGACAAAGAGGTTATTTGGCGAGAAGGAATGTAGTATTTAAATTCCTATGAAAGAAGTAGAGCTATCTAAACAATTTATCTTACACGGAAAACTACCTTTATCATTATCTAAAGTTAATTTTGAAAACGTTTATGACTTTATAAGTTGGAACATTCAAGATTTACATGAGCGAAAATTAAATAGGTTTAAAGACGCTCACGTACCTTTATCACAGGATATTATTTGGATATTAGATTACGCTGAAGCAAAATATCAATTAAAAACAGGTAAGACGTTAAGAAGAAAAACCCATGATGTTATGGTTCATTGGAAAAATGAAGGATCTACAAAACGACATCATTTAGATTACGCTGATTTAAAAAACAGTCCTGATATTGTTATGTTATATTTTATAGACAGTGATGACAATAATATGGTAATAGAGTATGATGACAACCGTAAGAAAGGGGTATATTGGAATATGCCGATAGAAAGTAACAAGTATGTAATGTTTAATTCTAATCTAGAATATTATCTTTTACCCAATAAATCAGATAATCAAAGAATAGTTTTAAGGGTTACTTATGAAGAAACAACACCACATTGTTAATAATTTTTTATCTAGAGTTGATCTAGAAAGAATGTTGCAAGACGTAAAATTAAACTTTGAAAACAATGTTCATGAGGATGAGTTAAAGTCAGGGTTACAAACTTATTCTAATTTACACATTGTTAATAGAGGAGAACATTGGAAAAATTTTTTTAAAAAGTTAGATATAGAAATGAAAAAGTTTAACAAGACCCATATTCACAAATGTTGGGGTTTAAAGATCGATAGAAAACAAGATCCTCACTATCACAGACACGGTAGATTTATCACTAGTGTTTACTATCTTCAGAATGAAGACCCTAGTTTAGGCACACATTTAAAAGACGAAGATATAATAATACCTGGACATGAAAACTCTATTGCAATATTTGACGGCGACATTCTACATGATGCAGTTTTTCCAGAAAATAATTTAAAACAACCTAGGTATACTTTAATTACGGACTACTACGAATGAATTTAAAAAACACGTATTGGTATTTTCAAAGTGCTTTATCACCTAAATTTTGTGATGAGCTTATTGAATATGGTAATATGCAAAAAGAACAGACAGCTATTACAGGTAAGTTTAAAGACAAAGGAGATTTAGTTGGTGAGGATCTTAAAGATTTAAAAAAGAAAAGAGACTCTAATGTTGCATGGCTAGATGATCAATGGATATACAGAGAAATTCTGCCTTATGTAAAAACCGCTAATGAGAATGCAGGTTGGAATTTTCAATGGGATATATCTGAGTCTTGTCAGTTTACCAAATATAAATTAAATCAATATTATGGTTGGCATTGTGATTCGTGGGATATTCCCTACGATAAACCAAATGATCCATCACATGGAAAGATAAGAAAGCTATCTGTTACGTGTAGTCTATCTCACCCTGAAGATTATGAAGGTGGAGAATTAGAGTTTGCTAAAAATAATAATGAGCCAGGAAAAAAGATTGAAACAAATGTGTGTTCAGAAATATTACCTAGAGGTTCCATTGTAGTATTTCCATCTTTTGTTTGGCACAGAGTAAAAAAAGTTACGAAAGGAACTAGATATAGTTTGGTTATTTGGACTTGTGGAAAACCATATTATTGATATATATACATTATGAAAGACAATATGAGGGTAGAAAGTTATTTTGCATCACCTGTGTGGCTAGATTATAGACCTGAGTGGGTCGACACTTTAAACAAAGCTGGCAATGTCCATATTAAAAATGCAAGAGCAAAAAATAAAGATTTGATTAAGGATACAAAAGACTTCGGACTTATTCATCATTCTGATGAACTACAATCAGATCCTAATTTTAAAACTTTGTTAGATTACGTTGTAGATAAAAGTTGGCATTTTTTAGATAGTCAAGGATACAACATAGAAAACTATGTCCCTGTAGTAACAGACTTTTGGTTACAAGAATTTTCTAAAAATGGTGGAGCTCATCAACATACACATGTTCATCCTAATAGTCATGTATCAGGTTTTTATTTTTTAAAATCTTCAGCTGCAACTGCACAACCTGTTTTCTTTGATCCAAGGCCTTCAGCTGCAATGGCAAAGCTACCAGTTAAATTAAATAAAGATATAAACCCATCTAACATACAGGTCTCTCACCAGTGTAACCCAGGTGCTTTGATGATTTTTAACAGCTATCTGCCACATGCTTTTACAGTTGATAAAGGTAAAGAACCTTTTAGATTTATTCATTTTAACATTCAAGCAATACACAGAGATTTAATACAAGGAACGGCACCAACAATATGAGTTTTAAGAAAAAGAAATACGAAGTAATTAAACAAGCTATTAGTCCTGAACTGGCTCAGTTCTGCTATAACTACATACTATTAAAGAGAGATGTAGCTGACACCATGTTTAAAAACAAATATATATCTCCATTCGAAGAAGCTTTTGGAGTTTGGGAAAAAACCACTCAACAAGTTCCTAACACTTATGCTCATTATTCTGACATAGCAATGGAAACATTATTGTTAAAATTACACCCACTTATGGAAAAGAAAACAGGAATGAATCTGTTTGAAAATTATTCTTATGTCAGGCTTTATAAAAAAGGGGATATTTTAAAAAGACACAAAGATAGATTTAGTTGTGAAATATCTACCACATTAAATTTAGGTGGAGACCCTTGGCCTATTTATCTAGAGCCGTCTGGTAGACATGGTTTAAAAGGAATTAAAATAAACTTAAAACCTGGTGATATGTTAATTTATAGAGGAGAGGATTTAGAACATTGGAGAGAACCTTTTACTGGAGAAAAATGTGCACAAGTTTTTCTACACTACAACAGTGAAGACACTGAAGGTGCTGAGCATAATTTATATGACACACGACCACATCCAGGTTTACCTGCATGGTTTAAAAGAAAAAGCTACTGTTAATGATTACACATGTTGATAATTATTTATTTAGTAAAAAAATAAACACTATAGACAATGAGGTTTTAGCTAAAGATTGTTTAGATATAGAAGAAAAATTATTAACAACTTTTCCTGTTATCGATAAGAAATTTTATGGCACGTTATCTACTGCTCATCATCATGAGTATAATATGTTAACTTTTCCAGCTAAAGAAATTAACAAGTTATACTATGAACTACAAAGCATGATTTGTCCTTATTTAGAAGACAGAACATACTATATAAAAAGTTGGTTAAATGTTTTTAGAAAAGGTCAGAAAATAGATTGGCATGATCATTGGCCATCTAAGTTAAAAGTTTGGCATGGTTTTTATTGTGTGCAGGTAGGTAAAAGCTATACTGAATATAAAATACCTGAAGTAAAAAATATAATTAAAATAATTAGTGAAGAGGGTTTGATTGTATTTGGAAAAAGCGATGGAGATAAACACAGAAGTTCACCATGGAGAGAAACTAAACGACATAGGATTACAATTGCTTTTGATATTATACCAATAGAATCAATTGAATCTAAATTACAAGGAAACCATTTTATACCATTTAAGATATGATAGACGTAGCTGAAATACCGATAAGAGTTTGTAAGTCTGATAAGCTAGATAATGAAAAATTAATAGCTGCTTTTAAAGAATACATAGTTGGTGTTCCATCTGGAACAGGTGTTTTAGATTTACCACATTCTGAAATCATTAAATTAAATCAAAGTTATTACAAAATTTTAAACTCAATGTTTCCAAAAAATACAGTAGATAAAACAGAGTCATGGATTGTTACTGAAACAAATAGTGAAACAGAATGGCATAACAACTTTCGAGAAAAGCATGAATCTAAAGTACAGGTATCGGGGATCTGTTACTTAACCGAAACCAAACATGGAATAGAATTTAAGAACAATTTTTTTAAAGCTGAAACCATACCTGTGTTAGATCATTGGTACATATGGCCATCTCAACTAGGTTATAGATCAAAAGAAATTAAATGGGCTGTAGCAACCAACACTGTTTTTAAATAAATGTTAAATATAAAAGTAACAGCCATAGAACCTGAATTAAATAAAAAGATTAAAAAAGTTGTGTATGCAGAAAAACATAAATGGAAAAAAGATTTAAACAATGTTAAAGCTTTGACATCAGGTTTTAATCCAGACTATACATTCTTTAATGAACTGTATGATTTCTCATTTAATTATTTAAAAAAATACACACAAATAAAATTAAATAAGTCTTGGTGGTGGGCAAACTACTACTCTAAAGATCACCACTGTAATCCTCATAACCATGAGCCTGAATTATTGTCCTGTATTCTTATTGTAAAGTCCTCTCCCGATAACCCACTTTATTTTATAAACGGCGATAAAAAATATTATATGATAGAAGAAGATGGTATGATAATATTTTTTGACTCAAGATATAAACACGGCGTAAAAAAATGTAAACACAGGAGAATTACTTGTGCATTGGATTTTAAATGATTGAATACTATCACCCATTCTTTGGACCTTTTTTAATGCAGACTAAGATAACTAGTGAAGAGTTAGCTGCTGTAAAAAAATTATGTGTTAAATCAAAAAAACGTGATTTTAGAAAAAAATTAGCTGGAGTTATTGAACACGAATACGTTATTAATAGAAAAGAATATCAAAAAATTATACAAGAATATTTAGAGTGTTACAGACATGGCTATCAAAAGTTTCATAATAATACTCTTGGACCGTTAACATGTAACTCTGCATGGGTTAATTACATGGTGGGTGGAGAATCTAATCCACCACATACTCATAGCAATTGTCACTTTTCTAGTGTTTTGTATTTAGATAATCCTCCTGGTCTTATAAAAGAAAATAAAGATTATCTGGGTTCTTCTTCAGGACCTGGTGCTATTATCTTTAGGTACGGAGAACAAAGACTACATAACATAACAGAGCATGCACACTTACCCACGCCCGGAGATCTATTTATTTTTCCTTTTAATTTAATGCATTATGTTATTCCTTTTAAAAGCAAAGGCGAAAGAATTTCTGTAGCTGCTAATTTTACAACTGATCTCAGTCTCTCGAAAGGTGTAAAAGAATGATAAAGGTAATTCCTTTTAAAGATCACTTACTACATAAAAATAAAGTCTTAGACTTGATTAAAAAAATGCCAGACGTATCTATTAAAGATCATACAGAGTCTTTGACCAAAACAGATTTCTATTTAAAACCAAATGATACTAGAGAATATTGGGACTATTTCTTTCCTCACTTAGAAAAATTTTTATTAAACATGGCTGCTTCTTTAAAAAGTCAATATTACATTATCCACAGAGCTTGGTATCAACAGTACCGTAAACAAAACTTTCAGGGTTGGCACAATCATTCAAGCTGTCAGTTTTCTAGTGTATACTTTTTAGAACTACCTGATCCTCAAATAGCAACAGAGTTTGAAGACGGGTCTAAAGTAGAGGTAAAAGAAGGGGACATTCTTACTTTTTCATCTCATCTTTACCATAGATCACCAGTTAATAATTCTAACAAACGTAAAAGTGTAATAGTGTTTAATTCTTCTTTCGAAGGATATGTATCATGATAGATATAAAAAAAGATTTTTTAAAAAAACAAGACATAAATAAATTAAACGATCTAGTATTAAGCAATTTATTTGAATGGTTTATTCAAGGTGTGTACGACGATAACGATACCCATCGACAATTTGTGCATATATTCTATAAAAACGATAAGCCATCGAGCTACCATTTTACGGTCATTAGGCCCTTGTTGGACAAGTTAAATATTAAACGTTTAATAAGGGTTAAATTAAACCTGTTGACTAAGACACCTAAGATTATAGAGCATGATTATCACCAGGATACTGAGTCCTCTAATGCATTGACTTCTATCTTATATCTTAATACTAATAATGGGTATACGAGATTTAAAGATCAGAATGTAAAGTCAGAGGAAAATACCTTGCTTACATTTCCAAGTGCTACGTTTCACTCAGGAACAACCTGCACTGATAAGGACTTTAGATTAGTATTGAATGTAGTTTACGAGGCTTTTTAAGCTTTTAAACTATTGATTGATAAAATTAAGCCTTAATAGTATAAGGATTTATGCTACAGAAACTAGGATTTTTACCCGGATTTAACAAACAAGTCACTGAAACTGGGGCCGAAGGCCAATGGTTTGATGGTGATAATGTGCGTTTTAGATATGGAACACCTGAAAAAATAGGTGGTTGGCAGCAGTTAGGAAGCGATAAACTAACAGGTGCTGGCAGGGCTCTTCACCAATTCGACAATAATGCAGGTATCAAATACGCTGCTATAGGCACAAACAAAATTTTATACGTTTACTCTGGAGGTCAGTTCTATGACATACACCCTATTAGAACTACAATTAGTGGAGTTAATTTTTCTAGTCAAACTGGTTCACCAACAGTAACAATAACTTTTCCAAGTCCACATAACTTACAAGATGATGATATTCTTTTGTTTGAAAACGTAAGTGGTATATCTGGTTCTGGTTCTGCATTTGCAGATGGTAACTTTAATAATTTAAAATATATGGTTGCTTCTGCACCATCAGCAACTACCATAACTGTTACAATGGGTGGTAATGAAGGAGCTAGTCCAATGACTAACGTAGGTAGTGCAGACGCTTTATTATACTATCGTGTTGGACCTTCTCAACAAGTTGGAGGTTTTGGATGGGGTACTGGACAATGGTCAGGAACTGTTTCAGGACCATCTACAACTACTTTGAGCACAGCTCTAACTAACACCACTGACACGACTATAGTTATTGCTGACTCTACACAGTTTCCAGCATCAGGAGAAATTAGAATAGGGACTGAAGATATATCCTATACAAACAATAACACGGCAACAGGGACCTTGAGTGGAGGAAACAGAGGTGTAAACGGAACCACTAAAGCTACTCACTCAGCCGGAGCCACAGTAACCAACATCTCAGCTTTTGTTGCTTGGGGTGAGTCATCTTCTGATGATGTTACCCTTGATCCAGGTCTTTGGGTATTAGATAATTTTGGAACTAAACTTATTGCACTAATTTACAATGGTGCATGTTTTGAATGGGACTCTGCTCCTACCAATGCAACGGCAATCAGAGCTACCATAATAGCGAACGCACCAACAGCATCTCGTCACGTAATGGTATCTACACCAGATAGACACTTAGTATTCTTTGGAACTGAAACAACTGTAGGCAATACAGATACTCAAGATGATATGTTTATAAGATTCTCAGACCAAGAAAATATTAGCGGCACAAACGCATACACTGTAACTGCAACCAATACAGCAGGAACTCAAAGACTTGCAGATGGCTCTATGATTATGGGAGCTATCAGAGGTAGAGATGCTATCTATGTTTGGACTGACACTGCACTCTTTCTCATGAGGTTCGTAGGTCAACCATTTACATTTGCATTTGAGCAAGTAGGAACTAACTGCGGTTTGCTCGGTAAAAATGCTGCTGTGGAAGTTGATGGTTCTGCATATTGGATGTCAGAAAATGGATTCTTTAGTTATGATGGTCAATTAAAATCTATACCATGCTTAGTAGAAGATTTTGTTTATGACGACATAAATACTACGGCAAGAGATCTTGTAAATGCAGGATTAAATAATTTGTTTGGTGAAGTAACTTGGTTTTATTGTACTAACGGATCTAACATAGTTGATAGATCGGTGACATATAATTATTTAGATTCAACAAGTAAACGACCTATTTGGACCACTGGATCTTTAGCAAGAGCTGCATGGGCAGACTCTGCTGTATTTGGTAAACCACACGCAACTTCTTATGACCCTAACAGTCAAGACTCTTACGATGTTACAGGGAACACTGATGGTTGCACAATATACTATGAACACGAAACAGGGACCGATCAAGTATTGGCAGGAGGAACGACAACTGCTATACTTGGAACCATAACTTCAGGTGACTTTGACATTACTCAAAGAGTGGTAAGGGGCGGGCAAATGTCTGTAGGTATGCCAGACCTTAGAGGTGATGGTGAATATATAATGAAAATACGTAGATTCCTGCCTGATTTTATTACTCAAGTTGGAGCTACTACTATAGATTTTACTACTAGAGATTTTCCCAACAGTTCTTCTAAAACACAGACCTTTACAACTACGTCGTCAACAACTAAAATAGATACTAGAGTGCGTGCAAGATCCATTGCGATGACTGTAAAAAATACATCATCATCTCAAGATTGGAAACTAGGCACATTTAGATTAGATATACAACCGGATGGGAGAAGATAATGCCGCCAGAATTTTATAGTGACAGAGACAGAGAGATATTTAATCAATATCAATATATACCTCAAGAAAAATATCTTCAACGTCCTTTTCAATTTCCTACTCAAGAAGAAGAAGAAACACCTGCTTCTGGTAGTGGTATCTCTACGCTTCCTGTGTATATGGGAGGAGCAGGTGGTGGTGCACCAGCAGATGTAACAAATTTATTGTTTGATTTTAAAGGTGCTACTGACACACGACAGAATAGGATAGAAAACCCTAATCCATTTTCACAGAAACTTTATGATTTTGGTCTTCCACAACAAAGATCAGTAGATCAAATGATGAGAGATGCAACTGCATATAACATGGCACAATTAGGTCCTGACTTTAAACAGATAGGCATAACATCAAATATGTCAAAACCTGAAATAGACGCAGCAATGGCAGAGTACGCAGCAGACGAAACAAGTATTGGAAACTATCCTGTAGAAAATCCATTGGATGTAAGACCTCAATTACCTTTTGGTGCAACAGGTATTCTTCAAGCAGTGCTGCCTGATAGTTATTACGATAAAATGACAATGCCTCAACAAATCTATACACAAAGTAAAATGGGATACACTGGACCAACTGTATTTGGAGAAAACACTACTGGAGGAAGTAAAGATATTTTTGGTAGAAATATAAGATCTGGTTTTGGTAATTATGCAGAAAAACAACAGAGAGATATAGACAAATTAGATGACTATTTTTCAAGTGATTTATTCCAAGATAGGTATGGTGATACAAAATTAGTTCAAGACGAATTTGGTAACTATACTTTTGTAAATGTTAACAATCCTGCATTAGCAGCTAAAGCTAATCAAATGAATAAAATGAATTTATTTAGATACAATTATGATAAACAAGGTTTACAAGAGTTAAAAGATATTGAAGACCAGACTGGTTATACAGATATTATAAGGGCTAATAAAAAAAGAACTGAAGAAATTCAACGACAATTAGATGCAGGAACTTATGGTAGAGATGATCCACCAGACAGAAATCTAAGCGATGTAACAACAGAATCTGCAGCTAAAACATCTGGAGTAGGTGGCGGTGGATATACTCAATCTGACTCTGCACGAGAAGATAGAAGAGGTGGTCAATATGGATTTAAAGAAGGAGGACTAGCAGGTATATTATATGGCTAAAATTGTACAATCATTAACAAGAGCAAGTAAAGAATATGAAGAAAGAACTTTTCAATCTTTAGTTAGAGATTTGGATGGTGTTATAACAAAACTAAATTCATCTTTTCAAGATGAGTTAAAACAAGAGATAGAAGCAAGAAGTTTCTTTTTAGATTCATAATGGCTACAGTAAATCAATTTAAATTCTTTGGAGTAAATTTAGCTACAACTGCAGAAACAGCTATGTTTGGTACAAATGCTGCTGGCACTCAATTACCCACAATAAATCAAACTTATATTATTAAATCTTTTAGAGTTACAAATAATACAGGTAACACACCAACAATAACAATTAAAAACAATACTTTTAACATAGTAAACACACAGACTTTAGCTGCAAATTCTAGCACTGAAATACTTACTCTGCCTTTAATCGTAGAGGGCAGCACAGCTTTAAAAGTTACAATGAGTTCTACAGATTCTGTAACAATAGGTATTAGTTATATGAACATAAACAAGGAGACAATAGACTAATGAAAAAAACAATCGTAAACGGTCAAGAGGTTCCGGTAATTGAACCAACAAAAGTTACCACAAAAATTAGTAATGTTAAGACTGGAGAGGTCTACGCTTCTGAAGAAGAATGGAAAGCTAAAAATATACCAGAAACTGACATAAGAAGAGACGTAAACGTGGTAATGCCTAGACTTGATTTGTTCGGAAAAACAAAGTAAAACGAGGGATTGAGGTTAAAATATGGCAATTTCTAGAATGCAACTACCCAGAGAATTATATGAAAGTGGCGGAATTACGTCATTACAAGACCCTAGACAAGGGTATTTTTTAGGTAAGCTTGTTAAAAAAATTACTAAACCAATTAAGAAAATAATTAAAAGTCCTATAGGTAAAGCAGCTTTAGCGGGCGCAGCTCTGTATGGATTAGGTGGTGGTGGACTACCACAATTTTTAGGTGGTAAAGGTCTTGGTGGTTTTTCATTATCAGGTCTTGGGTCACGACTAGGTATTGGTAGTATGCAAGGTGGAAAGTTTGCTTTTGACGGACCACTAGCTGGTTTATTTTCTACAGATGGTAAATTTAGTTTAGGTAAAACAGCACTAACAGGTTTAGGAGCTGCGGGTATAATTGCACCATTTTTAATGGGTGACGGTGAGGACGAAGAAGAAGAAGTTGTAGAGCAACTAGATCCAAATGCAATTAGACAAAGAGCTATGCAGATGTACCAACAAGGTTATTCACCTCAAGAGTCAGGTTTATTTTTTATGCCTGGTAGAGAATTTGTTCAACGTAACTTTTACGCTGCTGGTGGTGGATTAGCCGATGTACCTGGTTATGAAACACCTCCAGGAACTAATAAGTTTAACTACCCTAGTGGTGGAGAAACTGTAAGAGTAAAAAAACAAGAAGGTGGTATCATGGATCTTGGTGGACAAGAAAAAGATTTTAGAAACACTGGTGGTTTTGTTGATCTTGGAAGAGAAGAAAGAGCAGACGATGTACCAGCAAGACTAAGTAAAAACGAATTTGTATTTACAGCTGAGGCTGTAAGAAATGCAGGCGGTGGCGATATAGACAAAGGCGCTGAA